>PDWI01002335.1_pt1 | contig 31372 bp, 28 predicted proteins | sample 1430891 | NCBI WGS metagenome assembly PDWI01 (sample SAMN01162508, study PRJNA174530) | Oral metagenome, whole genome shotgun sequencing project. | biome: Marine environment; feature: Marine mammal; material: Swab sample of the gingival sulcus; isolation source: swab sample of gingival sulcus... | reverse complement strand
TGGTTGTTGAGCCGCCGCCGCTTCTGACGCCAGGTGTCGTGCAGAGTGGCGTTCGAGAAGCTCCTGCCGCAGTCCCGGCAGAGAAAGCGCTGCACCCACTGGGCGTCGTCCTGACGGTAAAAGCGGCCATGCTTCATGGTGCAGATGGCCCCGCAGTGGGGGCAATCGGGGTTTGCCATCGATGAGTCCTTTCATCCGTGAAGGGAGAGGCCACGATAGCACACCTCGGCTACCCACAGCCAAGGTCATCAGTTGGCAGCAACTCGAAATCGTCATCGACGACATGCCGATACAGCGCGTCGAGCGACACGACGCTTTCCGACACGAGCCTGCCCGCCACCGAAATGCCGGCATCCACGACCGAGGCCGGTGAACCACTGAGCAGCGGATGCCACTCGGGCAGGGCTTCGCCCGTTGCCAGCCGCCGGTAGGCGCAACTTGCCGGCAACCAGCGCAGCTTGTCGGCCGTGATCGGCCGCACCGACAGGCAGTCCGGCACCTTCTCGAAGCGATTCGCGTAGTCGCTGCAGCGCGCGGTGTCGCAATCGAGCAGCTGACAGGCGACGCGCGTCTGCAGCACCTGGCCGGTATCGATGTCCTCGAGCTTCTGCGTGCAGCAACGCCCGCAGCCATCGCAGAGCGATTCCCATTCGGCGTCGCTCATGTCGTCGAGTGCCACCGTTTCCCAGAAGCGCTCGCGCACCTGCGGCGATTCGTCACTCATGCCGGCGCGTTGGCCACCGGACGCGCAGGACGTACCAGCGAGCCTCAGGCCTCGCCGTGATAGGCGATCAGCCGCTCCACTTCCGCCGCCGTGCCCATGATGACCGGCACCCTCTGGTGCAGGGACTCGGGCGGGATGTCGAGAATGGGCTCGTGCCCGGTGCTGGCAAGCCCCCCGGCCTGCTCGATGAGCATGCCCATGGGATTCGCTTCGTACAGCAGTCGAAGCTTGCCCGCCTTGCCCTCTGCGCGGAGCCTTCTGTCGTCGGGGTAGAGAAACACGCCACCCTGGCTCAGAATGCGGTGGATGTCGCCAACCATCGAGCCCGCCCAGCGCATGTTGAAGTTCCTGCCGCGCGGTCCTTCCCTGCCGGCCTCGCATTCCTCGATGTAACGGTTGACCGGCTCGAACCAGTGCCGCCGGTAGGCGGCGTTGATGGCGTACTCACTGGTGTCGGCCGGCAGGCGGATATCGGGGTGCGTCAGGATGAATTCGCCGATGCTGCTGTCGAGCGTGAAGCCGACCACACCGTGCCCGGTGGTCAGGATCAGCATCGTGGCCGAGCTGTAGACGCAATAGCCCGCGCAGACCTGTTCGCGCCCCTTCCTGAGGAAGTCGGTATCGGTCGGTACGGCATCGTTCTCGTAGTGCGTGATCGAAAAGATGGTGCCGGTAACGCCATTGACATCGACGTTGCTCGAGCCATCAAGCGGATCGAAGGCAAGGAGGTAGTCACCGCGCGGGTAGCCCTCGGGTATCGGGTAGTGCGCGTCCATCTCTTCGGAGGCCAGCGCCGCAAGGAGGCCATTGTGCTCGAGCGCATGCAGGAACGCATCGTTGGCGATGATGTCGAGCTTCTTCTGCTCCTCGCCCTGCACGTTCTCGCTGTCACTGGCACCGAGCACGCCCGCCATTTCACCGAGGCGCACGAGCGAGGAAACCCGCTTGCAGGCCGTGGCGACATCGTTCAACAGTGCCGTGAAGGCCCCGGTGGCGCCGTGCTCGGCGCTGTGACGACGGCCTTCGTCGATGATGTACTGCGTCAGTGTGGTACCGAACTGCATGCTTCTGCTCCCGATGGTGTCTCCAGGGTGGCATTGCCGACGGTGTCCGTGCAGGGGCCCTGTCGACATGCCGGTGTTGCTTGATGCTCCGTTGCCGTACCGGAGCCGGCGCGGAGAAACTGCCGTGATTGTCGCATTGTTCGATACACTCCGATGCAGTATCAGTCACAGCACTCGGTTCCTTTCCCATGGGCGACACCTCGACTTCTCCCGAACTCCTGTTCCAGCGCGCCGCCAAGGTCATCCCCGGCGGCGTGAACTCGCCGGTACGTGCCTTCGGCAGCGTCGGCGGCACACCACGCTTCATCCGTTCGGCGGCGGGCGCCACCATGACCGATTCGGAGGGTGTGGAATACATCGACTATGTCGGTTCCTGGGGACCGATGCTGCTCGGCCATGCGCACCCCGAAGTCATCGCTGCAGTGCACGAGGCTGCCGCCAGCGGCCTCAGTTTCGGCGCGCCGACCGAACTCGAGGTGCGCATGGCCGAACTCATCACCGAGATCGTCCCCTCGATCGAGATGGTGCGCATGTGCTCGAGCGGTACCGAAGCGACGATGAGCGCCATCCGCCTCGCACGCGGTTTCACCGGGCGCGACGACATCGTCAAGTTCGAAGGCTGCTATCACGGCCATTCGGATGCGCTGCTCGTGAAGGCGGGCTCCGGCGCGCTGACCCTGGGCGTACCGACGTCTCCGGGCGTACCCGCGGCCTTTGCGCAGCACACCCTGACCCTGCCCTTCAACGACAGCGAGGCACTCGAGGCGCTGTTTGCGGCACGCGGCGAGCAGATCGCCTGCGTGATCATCGAACCGATCGCCGGCAACATGAACTTCATCGAACCCGTGCCGGGCTTTCTCGACACACTGCGTTCGCTCTGTGACGAACACGGCACGGTGCTCATCTTCGACGAAGTCATGACCGGCTTTCGCGTCGCGCGCGGTGGTGCCCAGGAGCGCTACGGCGTCACTCCCGACCTCACCACGCTCGGCAAGATCATCGGCGGCGGCATGCCGGTCGGGGCTTTCGGCGGTCGCCGCGACATCATGGAACAGATCGCCCCCGTGGGTCCGGTCTATCAAGCGGGCACACTCTCGGGCAACCCCATCGCCATGGTCGCGGGCATCCGCACGCTCGAACTCACGGGCGAGCCCGGCCTCTACGAATCGCTTGCCGCACGCACCGAATCGCTGATCAACGGCCTTGCGGATGCTGCGCGCACGGCCGGCATTCCCTTCACGGCCGCCTCGGCAGGTGGCATGTTCGGCTGCTTCTTCACCGAGGCCGACAAGGTCAGCTGTTTCGCCGAGGTCATGGCCTGCGACACCGACCGTTTCAAGGCCTTCTTCCACGCCATGCTCGATCGCGGTATCTACCTCGCGCCCTCGGCCTTCGAGGCAGGCTTCGTCAGCACCGCGCATACCGACGAGCACATCGAGAAGACCGTCGCCGCCGCTGCCGCGGCATTCGCCAGCCTCTGATGCCGCTGCACATGATGACCGAAGCACTGCGCAGGATCGTGACCGTCGCTCCCCGGAGCAAGATCCCCCGGAGCAAGGTTCCCCTGAGCAAGGTTCCCCGGAGCAAGGCATGAGCGGCCGCATCATCGCCATGTGGTCGGGGCCGCGGAACATTTCCACGGCGATGATGCGCGCCTGGGAAAACCGCGCCGACACGGAAGTCGTCGACGAGCCCTTCTACGCGCACTACCTCGCCGCCACCGGCATCGACCATCCGATGCGCGAGGCCATCATCGCCAACGGCGAAACCCGCCTCGCGCCCGTCATCGACCGCCTGACGACGAAACCCGACAGCGGCATCTTCTACCAGAAGCACATCACGACGCACTGGCTACCGAATTTCCCGACGGACTGGCTCGCCGGCATCGATCATGTCTTCCTGATTCGTGCGCCCGCCTCGGTCATCGCCTCCTACGATGCCAAACGGGAAGCGCCGACCCTCGAGGATCTCGGCTTTGCGCAGCAGAGCGCCCTGTTCGATCGGGTGAGCAAAATGCAGGGCCGTCCCCCGCTCGTGATCGACAGCCAGCGTTTTCTGGCCGACCCCGAACGTCAGCTTCGGCTGGTCTGCGAATCGCTCGACGTGCCCTTCGACCCGGCCATGCTTGCCTGGCGCGCCGGTTCGCGCGAGAGCGACGGCATCTGGGCCGAGCACTGGTACGACGCCGTCAATCGCTCGACGGGTTTTGCCGCAGCCCGCGAGCCCGTTGCCGCCGCGACACTGCCGCCGCGCCTGCAACCGCTTCTGGAACAGTGCCGCCCGCACCACGAACGTCTCGCGGCACTGGCGATACGCTGACTTTCGACGATTCGAACGCCGCGACTGCTGGTACACTCGACACCCTGCCGGGTTCGGGCGCCGTCGCCCGGTCTCGCCGCATTGCCCAGAGGAGCATCAAGATGTTTCGAACCCTGAGAACACTCGCCTTCGCGGCCGCCGCGTCGCTGCTGGCGGCACCCACTCTTGCCGCCTCGCTGCACATGCAGAACGGCGGCGATCCGACCTCGCTCGATCCACACAAGATCAGCGGCGACTGGGAAAACCGCATCGCCGGCGACATCTTCGAAGGGCTCGTTGCCCAGGACCAAAACGCCGAGCCGATTCCCGGCATGGCCGAGAGCTGGACAGTTTCCGACGACGGCACCGTCTATACCTTCACGCTGCGCGACGGCATCAAGTGGAGCGACGGCACGCCGGTCACGGCGGGCGACTTCGAATATGCCTTCAAGCGCCTGATGGATCCGGCCGAAGCCGCCGACTATGCCTATCTCCAGTACACCATCAGGAATGCCGAGGCGATCAACAGCGGCGAGAACGACAACTTCGACGACCTCGGCGTCAAGGCACTCGACGACAGGACACTCGAGATCACGCTCGAACAGCCGACGCCCTACTTCATCTCGGCACTGACCCACTACTCTGCCTACCCGGTTCCGCAGCACGTGGTCGAGGAGAAGGGTGCCGACTGGGTGAGAATCGAGAACATCGTCACCAACGGCCCCTACCAGCCCACCGAATGGGTGCCGGGCTCGCACGTCAAGAGCGTGATCAACGAGGAGTACTACGCGGCCGACGAACTCGCCATCGACGAGGTGTTCTACCACGTGCTCGAAGACGAATCGGCAGCCCTGAAACGCTACCGTGCCGGTGAATTCGACATTCTCACGAGCTTCCCCACCGACCAGTACGAGTGGATGCAGAAGAACCTGCCCGGTCAGGCACAGGTCGCGCCCTTTGCCGGCCTCTACTACTACGTGTTCAACAACCAGGAGCCACCCTTCAACGACCGGCGCGTGCGCCAGGCTCTGTCGATGGCCGTCAACCGCGAAATCATCGGCCCCGAGATTCTCGGCACCGGTGAGCTGCCCGCCTACTCCTGGGTTCCGCCCGGCATGGCGAACTACGGCGAACCCGCCATGGTCGAGTGGAAGGATCTCCCCTACAACGAAAAACTCGAACAGGCAAAAGCCCTGATCGAGGAAGCGGGCTACGGCCCGGACAAGCCCCTGAAGGTGCAACTCCGCTACAACACCAACGAGAACCACAAGCGTGTGGCCATTGCCATCGCCGCCATGTGGAAGCAGATCGGCGTGGAGGTCGAACTCTACAACACCGAAGTGAAGGTGCACTACGACGAACTGTCCAAGGGCATTCTGGAGGTCGCACGCGCCGGCTGGCTCGCCGACTACAACGATCCCGACAATTTCCTCAAACTGCTCCGCACCGGCGTAGACTACAACTATGGCCGCTGGTCGAACGCCGAGTACGACGCACTGCTCCGGGAAGCCAACGCCATGACCGACCTCGAGGCTCGCGCGGCAAAACTCCGCGAAGCCGAGGCCATCGCCCTGGCCGACTCCGCCGCGCTGCCCATCTACTACTACATCACGCAGAACGTGGTGTCGCCGAAGGTCAAGGGTTTCGTCAACAACACCTTCGATGTTCATCGCACCCGCTGGCTCAGCCTCGAGGAATGACAGTGTGGCACGAGTTGATCGCCCCGTTGCGCTCTGCGCCAGCGGGTTCGTGAGCTGACGCGTCATGCTGCGTTATGCCCTCAAGCGTCTTGGCACCGCGATCCCGGTACTGTTCATCGCGATCACGGTGTGCTTCTTCATCCTGCGTCTTGCGCCGGGTGGGCCTTTCGATGGCGAGCGCCCCCTGCCGCAAGCCGTCAGGGCGAATCTCGAGGCGTTCTACAATCTCGACAAACCGCTTCCCGTCCAGTATCTCCTCTACATGAAGGACATGCTGAACGGGGATCTCGGCCCCTCCTTCATCAACCAGGATTTCTCGGTCAGCGAGCAGCTCCTCTCGGGCCTGCCCTACACCCTGATCCTGGGTGGCACGGCCTTCGTGGTCGCCGTGCTGGTCGGCGTGGCTGCCGGCATCTGGGGCGCACTGTACCGCAACACCTGGCCCGACCATCTCGTCGGCATCACCATCCTGCTCGGCCTCGTGCTGCCGAACTTCCTGATCGCCCCGATACTCCAGCTCTGGTTCGGCATACGCCTCGACTGGCTGCCCGTGGGCGGCTGGGGCGACGGTTCGCTACCCTATCTCGTGCTGCCCGTGGTGGTTCTCGCCCTGCCGCACATCGCACGCATCTCCCGGCTCATGCGCGGTGCGCTGCTCGAAACCATGAACAGCAACTTCATCCGCACCGCACGCGCCCGAGGTCTCTCGCGCCTGCGCGTCATCGTGCGCCATGCGCTGCGGCCCGCGCTGACCCCGGTGCTGTCCTACCTCGGCCCGGCGGCCAGCTACCTGCTCACGGGTTCGATCGTGGTCGAAACCATCTTCGGCCTGCCCGGCATCGGGCGCTACTTCGTCAACGCGGCCCTGAACCGCGACTACGGCATGGTGCTCGGCACCGTGGTGTTCTACATGCTGCTGATCATCGTGCTGAACCTCATCATCGACCTCCTCTACGCCTGGCTCGACCCGCGCGTGAGGCATCAGTGAGACTGCCCGTGAGACTGCCCGTGAGACTGCCCGTGAGACTGCCGTGAGACACGCCGAGCGATGAGCACACAGCCCGACACCGCACTGCAGGCAGCACCCAGCGAAGCCGCAAGAAGCCTCTTCCAGGATGCGCTGCGTCGCTTCCGTCAGAACAAGGCCGCGATGACGGGCCTGATCATCCTGACGCTGCTCGTCCTCGCCGCCTTCATCGGCCCGAACTTCCTGCCCTTCAACCACGAGGATCCGGACTGGGCCGCCTTCCGCGCACCCCCCGCCTTCACGAGCGGTCACTACTTCGGCACCGATCAGAACGGACGCGATCTCCTCGCGCGGGTGCTCTACGGCACGCGCGTCTCGCTCGCCGTGGCCGCCGTCGCCACCATCGTCTCGGTGTTCATCGGCGTGAGTTTCGGCGCCATCGCGGGTTACATCGGCGGGCGTGTCGATCAGGCCATGATGCGCTTCGTCGACGTGCTCTACGCCCTGCCCTACATCCTCTTCGTGATCATTCTGATGGTGCTCTTCGGCCGCAACGTCTACCTGCTCTTCGCCGCCATCGGCGCACTCGAGTGGCTGACCATGGCGCGTATCGTGCGCGGCCAGACGCTCTCGATCAAGCAGCGCGAATTCATCGAGGCGGCACGCGCCGCGGGCATGAGCCGCATGGCCATCATCTTCCGTCACATCGTGCCGAACCTCGTCGGCAGCGTGATGATCTATGCCGCGCTGACCGTCCCGGAAATCGTCATCACCGAGAGCTTTCTCTCCTACCTCGGTTTCGGTGTGCAGGAGCCCCTGACCTCGCTCGGCACGCTGATTGCCGAAGGCGCCGACGCCATCGAGACCCTGCCCTGGCTCATGTGGTTCCCCTCGCTGTTCCTGATTGCGCTGCTGCTGAGTCTTCTCTTCATCGGCGACGGTCTCCGCGACGCTTTCGATCCGAAGGAGCTGCGTTGATGTCCCGCACGCCCACCGACTCACCCGAAAACGCAAGCCCGGCCCCTACCGGACCGTTGCAGAGCGGCACCGGCGCGACAAGGCAGGATGTCGTCGTCAGCGTGCGCCAACTCGAGATCGACTTCGAGACCACCGATGCGCTCGTCCATGCCGTTCGCGGCCTCGACTTCGATGTGCATCGCGGTGAATGCCTCGGCATCGTCGGCGAATCGGGTTCGGGCAAGAGCCAGACCTTTCTCGCCGCCATGGGTCTGCTCGCTCCGAACGGCATTCCGCGCGGCGAGATCCTGTTTCGCGGACGGAACCTCCTGACGCTCCCCGAGCGCGAGCTGTGCCATGTCCGCGGCAACCATCTCGGCATGATCTTCCAGGATCCGCTGACCTCGCTGACACCGCACATGCGCATCGGTGACCAGATGCGCGAGACGCTGAACGTACACCAGTCGCTTTCCAGAAGCACGCAGCGCCGTACCTGCCTCGAGTGGCTCGAACGCGTGCGCATCCCCGACATCGAACGCCGCTACCGTCAGTACCCGCACGAACTCTCGGGCGGCATGCGCCAGCGCATCATGATTGCCATGGCCATGCTCTGCCGCCCCGAACTCCTGATTGCCGACGAGCCCACCACGGCGCTCGACGTCACCATCCAGGCCGAGATCCTCGACCTCATGCAGGAACTGCAGCACGAGGAAGGCACCGCGATTGCGCTCATTACCCATGACATGGGCGTGATCGCCCGGCTGTGCGATCAGGTGCATGTCATGAAGGACGGGCGCTTCATCGAATCGGGGCCTGTCGACGACATCTTCAATTCGCCGCAGGAACCGTACACGCAGCGCCTGCTCGATGCGGTGCCACGCCTGCAGATCGACGCACACGACGATCACGCGAGTGCGGCTTCACCCGCCACCGACGCCGACGCCGCCAGCGCGGCAACAGCCGACCCGAAACCGGACACCGTGCGCCTCGACGTCAACGACGTCTCCGTTCACTTCACACTGCACAGCGGCCTGTTCGGAAAACCGGTCACCCTGCCTGCGGTGGACAAGGTCAGCCTCGAACTTGCTGCCGGTGAAACCCTCGGTATCGTCGGTGAATCGGGTAGCGGAAAATCCACGCTCGCGCGGGCCATCCTGCAGCTCATTCCACCGACCGAAGGCGAGGTCGTGTGGCTCGGCACCGAACTGCAGACACTCGACCGGAATGCCATGAACCGCCAACGCAAGGATCTGCAGATCGTGTTCCAGGATCCGCTGGCGAGCCTCGACCCCTCGATGACCATCGGGAAGTCGGTCGAAGAAACCCTGCGTCACACGCATCCGCTGCTGAAGAAAGCCGAGCGCCGCCAGCGCGTACTCGACACGCTCGCCCGCGTCGGACTTGACAAGGCCTTTCTCAACCGCTACCCGCATGAACTGTCCGGCGGACAGAACCAGCGCGTGGGCATTGCCCGCGCCATCATTTCCGAACCCCGGCTGCTCATCTGCGACGAAGCGGTATCGGCGCTTGACGTATCGATTCAGGCCGACATCCTTGCGCTCATTGCCGAACTCAAGCAGGAGATGGATCTCTCGGTGCTGTTCATCAGCCACGATCTGTCGGTGGTGTCGGAGATTGCCGATCGGGTGCTGGTGCTGTATCTCGGCGCCGTGGTCGAGTATGCAACGGCACGCTCACTCTTCAACCGCCCGCAGCACCCCTATACACGCTCGCTGATCTCGGCCGTGCCCCTGCCGGACCCTGTCGCCGAACGGCAACGTGAGCGGGTGAAACTGCCCGGCCGGTCGCTGCCCGCGAGTGATCCTGCAGCGCGCTGGCGGTTTCTGCCGAAGCGGGCGGCAACGGCCGGACCCGACGACCGGCCTCGACTCGAAGAGTGTTTTCCGGGGCACTGGGTGGCGGAGTTCGAGCCGACATGAAGCATCGGTCGGAGCCGACGCTGGGCGCCGACTCCGACCGGCGGCTCCGGGCGTTCGACGCGGCTAGCCTGCTTCGCCGGCGAACTCGTCAAAGGCTTCGAGTGCACGCGGCCCGTAGACGGTGGCTGGCCCGCCGTTCATGAGTACGGCCACGCCGAGTGCCTCGGCCACTTCCTCGCGCGTGGCGCCGGCCTTGGCAGCTCCCCGCGCGTGCGCGGCGATACAGCCATCGCACTGCTTCGAGACGCCAATGGCCAGCGCAATGAGTTCCTTGGTCTTCACATCCAGTACGCCATCGCTCATGGCGCCCTGAAGCAGGGCACTGAAGCCAGCGTAGGTGTCGGGAATCGCCTTGCGGAGTTCACGGCCGAGCGGAGTGATTTCCTGAAGAACGGATTTTCCGTAGGACATGTTGTCAGGTCTCGCTGATTGTTGTGGCTGAAAAGGGAGATTCTACCCGCTGCGGCAATTCGCAGCTTCCTGTCAGGCATATTCTTCCATCGGTGGGCAGCTGCAGATGAGGTGCTTGTCGCCGTAGACGTTGTCGACGCGGCGCACCGGCGGCCAGTACTTGCCGCTGGCCTGTTCGAACCCGGCCGGGAACACGGCCTGCTCACGGCTGTAGGGGTGTGTCCAGTCCTCGCTGGCCAGCATGTCCATGGTATGCGGGGCGTTCACGAGCGGGTTGTCGTCAGCCGGCAGGCGCCCGTCGCCCACCGCCTTCGCTTCCTCGTGAATGGCCAGCATGGCATCGCAGAAGCGGTCGATCTCGTAGAGCGATTCGCTCTCGGTCGGCTCGACCATGAGGGTGCCTGCCACCGGAAACGACATGGTCGGCGCGTGGAAGCCGAAGTCCATCAGGCGCTTGGCGATGTCATCGACGGTGATGCCGGTTTCATCCTTGAGCCGGCGCGTGTCGAGAATGCACTCATGCGCGACGAAACCGCTTTCGCCGCGGTAGAGAATCGGGTACGCGCCGGAGAGGCGCTTCGCGATGTAGTTGGCGTTGAGGATCGCCACTTCGGTTGCATGGCGAAGCCCCTCGGCACCCATCATGCGGATGTACATCCAGGTGATCGGCAGGATCATGGCACTGCCGAAGGGAGCCGCTGCCACCACGCCACTCGCGTCGCCGAACGCCGCGTGGCCGGGCAGCCAGGGCGCAAGGTGCTCACCGACACCGATCGGGCCCACGCCCGGGCCACCGCCACCGTGCGGGATGCAGAAGGTCTTGTGCAGATTGAGGTGCGAGACGTCGCCACCGAAGCTGCCGGGCTGGGCATTGCCGACCATGGCGTTGAGATTGGCGCCATCGATGTAGACCTGCCCGCCGGCCTCGTGCACGAGTTCGCAGACACGCCGCACTTCCGATTCGAATACCCCGTGGGTCGAGGGGTAGGTAATCATGATCGCGGCCACCTTGCCGGCGTGCTTCTCGATCTTCCTTTCGAGATCGGCGATGTCCACGTTGCCGTGCGCATCGCAGGCCACGACGACCACCCTGAGTCCGGCCATCTGCGCACTCGCCGGGTTGGTGCCGTGGGCCGAAGACGGAATCAGGCATACGTCGCGCTCGTGCTCGCCCCGGCTTTCATGATAGCGGCGAATGGCGAGGAGGCCGGCATACTCGCCCTGACTGCCCGCGTTGGGCTGCAGCGACACGGCGTCGTAACCCGTACAGGCACGCAGCATGGCTTCGAGCTGTTCGATCATCTCGCGATAGCCCTCGGCCTGCTCGGCGGGCGCAAAGGGGTGCATGTGTGCGAAGCCCGGCCAGCTCACGGGCGCCATCTCGGCCGCGGCATTGAGTTTCATGGTGCAGGAGCCGAGCGGGATCATGGCCTGATCGAGCGCGATGTCCTTGTTCGCAAGGCGCTTGAGGTAACGCATCATCTCGGTTTCCGACACGTGCTCGTGGAAGCAGGCCTGCGACAGGAAGCCTCCGGGTCGGTCCGTGGTGCCATCCCTCGCCACGCCCGGCGTGAGCGTGATGTCGACCGGGTTCCGGCCGAGCATGGCGGCCGCGATGACGACAAGGTCATCCTCGGTGGTGGTTTCGTCGAGCGACACGCCGATGTCGGTAGCGCCGAGACGCCGTGCATTGAAACCCGCTTCACGCAGACGCGCCATGACGGCATCGGCGTCGTCGAAGCCGAGATGCAGGGTGTCGAACCAGTCGTCGTTCAGGAGCGTCACGCCCGCGGCTGCGAGCGTCGCGGCAAGGGTGTCGGCGCGTTCGCGCACCCGCCGGGCGATGGCCACGAGACCATCGGGGCCGTGATGGCAGGCATAGAGCGTGGCCATGATGGCAAGCAGCGCCTGCGCGGTGCAGATGTTCGAGGTGGCCTTCTCGCGCCGGATGTGCTGTTCGCGGGTCTGCAGGGCGAGGCGCCAGGCCGGCTTGCCATCGGCCGTGACCGACTGACCGACAAGGCGCCCCGGCATGCTGCGCTTGTACTTGTCGCTCGTGGCCATGTAGGCCGCGTGCGGGCCGCCGTAGCCCATCGGCACGCCGAAACGCTGCGCGCTGCCGACGACGATATCGGCACCCCATTCCCCCGGCGGAGCCAGCAGCGTGAGCCCGAGCAGATCTGCCGCGACGATGGTCAGCGCCCCCGCGGACTGCGCCGCGGCGGCAATGGCGGCGGGTTTTCCCACCACGCCGGTGGTGCCCGGGTACTGGATGAGCACGGCGAAGCAGTCCTCGTTGCCGGCAACCGCCGCAGCCAGCCCGGCCGTATCGACCTGTTCGATCGTGATGTCGAGCGGGGCGGCGCGCGTTTCGAGCACATCCACCGTCTGTGGGTGGGTATCGGCCGCAACCAGCAGGGTATTGCGCTTGCCCCGAAGTGCCCGGTGCGCCATGGCCATGGCCTCGGCCGCCGCTGTCGCTTCGTCGAGGAGCGAGGCATTGGCGATGTCCATGGCCGTGAGCTCGGCGATGAGCGTCTGGAAGTTGAACAGCACTTCAAGGCGTCCCTGCGCGATCTCCGGCTGATAAGGGGTGTAGGCGGTGTACCACGCCGGGTTCTCGAGCACGTTCCGCTGAATGACGCTCGGGGTATGCGTATCGTGATAGCCCTGCCCGATCAGACTCCTGAGCGGCCGGTTCTTCGCCGCCAGCGCGGCCAGCTCTCGCAGCGCCGTCTGTTCGTCGACCCCGGCTTCGAGCGCAAGGCGCGAATCGTCACGGATGCTTGCCGGCACCACCTGACCGATGAGGCTTTCCATCGAATCGAGCCCGAGGGCGGCGAGCATCCGTTGCTGCTCGGCCGCTGTCGGTCCGACGTGTCGCTTCACGAAATCGCTGCTGGCGCTCATGTTCGCTCTCTCTCGCTGGTTCCGGTTGCCGAACTCAGGCGTCGGCGTCGATGAATTCCTGATAGGCGTCGGCACTCATGAACTGCTCGACCTCACCCACGTCGTTCGGCTTGAGCCTGTAGATCCAGCCACGCTCGTAGGGGTCTTCGTTGATGATCTCGGGGCTGTCGGCCAGGTCGGCATTGGCATCGACCACGATGCCGGCGACGGGCGCATAGATATCCGATGCGGCCTTGACCGATTCGACCACGGCAATGCCATCCTCGGCATCGGCTTCGTGGTCGATCTCGGGGGTTTCCACGAACACGAGGTCGCCGAGTTGTTCGGTGGCGTGCTCACTGATGCCGACGGTAACGGTGCCATCGTCGTTGATGCGCATCCATTCGTGGGACTCGGTGAAGTACAGATCGCCTGGTATTTCCATGATGGTCTCCATTGCAGAAGGTGGTTGACGGTTGGTTGCGATTGGTGGTTGCAGGACAGGCCGCTGGTGCAGGACAGGCCGCCAATGCTGGACGGGCCATTGTTGCTGGACGGTCGTCGCCGGCTGATGGTGCCACGAAAACCAATCGGCTTACACAGCGTGCCTACCCGAGGGTCAGACAGGCTTGCCATCACGCACGAAGGGCAACTTCACACGCCGCGCCGGTTGTGGTTTGTCACGAATCAGCACGTCGCAACTCTCGACATCGCCGAAGACACGCGCCGTGGCAATCGAATCCTTGCGGGTGGGCGAAAAGGTGCCGGAGAGCAGCGTCCCCACGGTTTCCCCGTCGACGACCACGTTCTGCCCGGCGCGCAACACACCACGCCCTTCGAGCACGAGCCCCACGAGCCTGTGTTCGACGCCTGCCGCCTTCTGCTTCGCGAGCACGTCGCGGCCGATGAAGTCGCGCGTGTCGTCGGCCAGATCCACCGTCCAGCCGATACCCGACTCGTAGGGGGTATGTGACTCGTCAAGCTCGTTGCCATAGAGACTCAGACCCGCTTCGAGCCTCAGGGTATCGCGGGCGCCGAGTCCGGCAGGCCGTACGCCCGCCTCGAGAAGCGCTGCCCACAAGGCCGCCGCCGCGCCGTTCGGCAGCGCCACCTCCAGGCCGTCCTCGCCGGTATAGCCCGTGCGCCCGACGAACCAGTCGCCCCTGGCCAGGGCCGAAAACCGCTTGAGATCGGTCAGGGCACCCACCTCGACACCCGCGGCCGTTGCCACGACCGACGCGGCACGCTGCATCGCTTCCGGCCCCTGGATGGCAATCAGTGCAAGATCGTCGCGTTCGCGCAGCGACACACCGTCGACCAGGTGCTCGTTGAACCAGGCCAGGTCCTTTTCGCGGGTGGCGGCATTGACGATGACACGGTAATGCCCTGTCGCCAGGCGGTAGACGATCAGGTCGTCAAGTATCCCGCCCGCAGCGTTGCACATGCAGCCGTAGAGCGCTTCGCCGTCGGCGAGCCTTGCCACGTCGCCCGTGAGCAGGCTGCGCAGCCAGGCCTCGGCGGCTTCGCCCTCGACATCGACGATGGTCATGTGAGAAACATCGAACATGCCGGCGGACGTGCGTACCGTCGTGTGTTCCTCGATCATCGAACCGTAGTGCACCGGCAGCGCGTGGCCGGCGAAGTCGACCATCTTGCCACCGGCGGCAAGGTGGGCATCGTACAGCGGCGTGTGAAGACTTGCGGCCTTGTCGACATCCTGACTCATGTTGCGGGGCTCCTCTCGCCAGTGCCCTTCGGCATGGCAATGACAAATCGGGCGCAGCGCGCGAGGCGGCTGCCTTGTGCCCCTCTGTCCGGGAACCTGAGAGATTGAAGCGCCGAGCGCTCTTTCCCCTTGGGCGGGCATGAACTGCCACTCTCCAGAGCCGGTAGTTGCGAATCGGTGGTCCTTCTGCCTGAGCGTTTAGCGGGCGCTTGCGCCTTCGGCGCCGGCACGAAGCCGGTCTCTCCCAACGATTCATGACCGATGCGAGAGCATACGGTGACTGCCGGAAAAAGTCCAGTGCTGTGCAGGCATTGTCCAACACCGGGCCACCTCCACCTCACACCGGCAGTGGTCACCCATCCGGCACCGTCACCCTGAACCGTCGCCGCTCGTCATCCGCGTTGACGACGAGCAGCACCCGTCGGGCGAGAGCCAGGCTTCGTGACAGGCTTCGGCAGTGTGACCGTGTTCACAGAAACCGGCACTTTTCGATTCACGTGAACCGTTTTCGTATGGATGCCTCTTCAATGAGATCGTGCCGCCCGGCGAGATCCCTGGGAGGACTGCCGGCTTCCGGCACGAATGGGTTTCTGATCGGATCCATATGCCAATGACAAGCAGTTTAGTCAATCATGGACGCATTCTACTATACATCCCTAAACTTGCTATAAACCTGGCGAAGTTGCTCATGAGCCGACTCCGGATGGAGTCGACGCTTCGCCGCATCAGCCGGCCGTTTCCGCCATCCGGACCCGGCCTTTTCATCCTGACACCGATCAGGACTGGTACTGACAGTGCCCTTCCGAAGACGACTCATCAAGACCCGCAACGCGCAGGGACGATGGCCACCGAATCGTGACGGTGGTGCCGGTTTCATCGCTCGACAGCAGCACTTCGGCACCATGCTTGTCGCAGATCGACTTGACGATGGACAGGCCGAGACCGAAACCGCCCGAATCCCTGCTGCGACTGCGTTCCACGCGATAGAAAGGCTCGAACACCCACTGGTGATGCATGGCCGGAATACCCGGACCGTCATCGCGCACGAGAATCTCGAGTGACTCCTTCGACAGGTCGCAGGTGAGCGTGACGAGATGCTCGGCATGACGAATGGCGTTGCCGAGCAGATTCCCGACAGCGCGTTCGAGCAGCCGTTTGTCGGCGCGGATCATTTCATCCGTGACCGGGTACTCGACGCGAAGCTCGACCTCGCTGTCTGCCGGTATCGGGAACGTGACCATCGAACGGAAGAAATCGTACAGCGATATCGCTTCCATGCGGAGGTTGTCGTCAGGACTGCTGAGGCGCGAATAACTCAGCGTCTCCCTGACGAGATCGTCCAGCTCTTCGGCCGCACTGTTGGCTTCGAGAAACAGGGCCTTCTGCTCATCCCCGCTTCGCTCCATGGCCATTTCGTTGGCGAACTGCAAACGCGCCAGCGGGCTTCTGAATTCGTGAGCAACGCTTGCCAGCAGGTCACGATGGTCAGCTGCGATGCTGCGCTGCTGTTCCTTGAGTGCCTGCACGCGTGACTCCAATTGTCTGAACGCGCTCAGGACGGCATCCACGAGGTCGTCCGTCGGTGGAGGTTCTTCATTCTGCGCATTCGCCCGCACCACGCTCTCGAGCGGCCGCAGACGCTGCATCAGCAACAGACCGACAATCGCTAGCGTGAGCAACATGGCCAGCAACTGCAACAGCAGTTCAGGCCATTGCCCGTAGGTAAATTCGCCCGAATCGTCGAGGGACAGAATTTCGAACCGGCGACCGTCGGCCAGTTCGATGAGAAGGGCATCTCCATCGAACCAGGGTTCATCCGGGATGGGAAGATTCGTCTCGGCATCGGCCTCAATGCATCCGGGACCGGCTTCCCCGCCAGAATCCGTACCGAAGTCAGATTCATCGCAATCAAGGATCTGCTGAATGAATACACCATGTGTCAGCCCGATTTCATCCAGGGAGCGGATATCGTGACTGACACGGCTTTCCAGAGCAACCGTCAGTTCATCGATCTGATCCTGATTCAGATCCGGAATGATCGATGGCTCTTCGAAATCATGGTAGGGCGCCAGCAACTGCCCCAGCAGCCAGGCAAGCGAGCACACCACCGCACCGAATAACGATGCAGGCAGGAGTACTCGTGTCATGAACATGCGCAACAATTCATCCGCGACTCAGCAGGTAACCCTGACCCCGCACCGTCTTGATCCGGTCCGGGTCGCTGGAGTCATCACCGAGTTTGCGCCGCAGACGAGACACCAGCAGATCGATGCGACGATCAGCGGGTGAAAGATCGAGCCGGTACATGCTCTCGTGCAGGAACTCGCGGCTCAGAATGCGGCCGGCATTCGACGCCAGCAACCAGAGGAGGTCGAATTCGGTCGTGGTCATGCGCACGTCTTCGCCGGACACCGTCACGCGTCGGCTGGCACGATCGACCAGCAACGATCCGATACCGATGCAATCGTCGTCATCGTTCTCGCCGACGTGGCCGTTCCCGTCGATGCCGTCGTGGCTTTCGCCGGAGTCTGTTGTCGAACGTCTGAGCAGACTCCTGATCCTCGCCAGCAGCAACCGCGGACTGACCGGTTTGGCAATGTAGTCATCCGCACCGGTTTCAAGTCCGGCGATTTCATCGGTTGAATCGTCGAGTGCCGTCAGCATGAGAATGCGTCCGGAAAAGTCGTTGCGCACCGCGCGGCAAACGCTGAGTCCGTCGACACCCGGCAGCATGATGTCGAGAACCACGAGATCGGGAGCGTCCGCCCGAATGGTATCGATGGCACGATCTCCGGAATGGCAGCTCGTCACCTCGTAACCATGATTGACGAGGTAACTCGCGATCATCTCGCAGAGGCGCACATCGTCATCCACGACCAGAATGCGAGCGAGATCGGTTGACGTGTTCACTGGCTGCCAATCGAATCGTCAGCCACATGGCACCACAGGCTTTTCATCGCCGGTCCTGACGTTTCGCGGTAACGGCAGGCGCAAGGGGGTTGGCAATCACGACCGTTGCCTTGCTCAGCACGGGATCATCGGAAACGATATGGATGCGCGTGCGAAAGGGCCGCCGTCGGCAGGGATCGACCCGGTGTCGAAGCAGCGTGACGGTGACAACCCCATCGTCACCGGGTTGCACATCGAGGGAAAAGTCATCCGCTCGGGTACAGCCGGTGGAGATCACTTCGAAAGTGAATTCACCGGCTTCCCGCGATACGCCAAGCAGAACTGCCGGTGCACTAGCACCGACAGTTCCGGCCCTGGCGGACTGACTGTATTGATTCGCCGTCATGGCCAACAACAGTAGCAGAAACAGAACCAGCCCTTTCACGCACGTTCACCTGTCACCGACCAAGCTGGCCTTTCAGCGGCACTGAATCAGAGTCTTCCGGATCCATTGAACCTGATGAAACAGGCGGTGTTTCCGACATCATCAGACCACCGAAGTACACCTTTCGCTGGCCATTGTTCGATCCAACCGCTTCGAATTCGAGGCGAAGCAACGAGTAGTCAATCAATTCAACCTGCTCGCTATGCCAGCCGGCACGCGCCGGCATTTCGGCCACCAGTACACCATCAGCATACAGCTTTACTCTCGTATCGGGAGCATGGTACTGAAAACCGAGCGTCACTGACGAGAAGGTACCCTCTTCGGTATCGTCATATTCGATGTCGCAGTCCGGGAAGTCATCCCAGACAAAGTCTTCCCAGCCGGATTCATCCCAGGTGAAGTCGCCGCATGCGACGCCGACGTATTCGATGTCGGTGTATTCGGAATCATCACACTCGACATCACCGAATACGAAGCCGTCACATGCGAGGTCATCGTCTTCGATGGGCAAGGTGGCATCGGCATCGGCCTCGATAGCTCCGGACGGATTCGTATCAACGAACAGGGAGATGGTCTCACCGTCTTCGAGATCGTGGCTCAGCATCATCTCACCATCAGGGCTGCCGGCATTGTCGAGCACCCAGGCTTCCGGCTCAGATGAATAATACTCACCTTTCAGGTAGTCACCGGTTTCGATCGACTGTACAGCAACACCCTGCAGAGGCAACTCAATGGCGTGACTGCTGGCGCCATCGTGCACATCGGCTACAAGGGCAGCCTGCAAGTCCCCGGGGGCTTCCGGCGTCCAGGTCAGCTTGACTTCACAGGAGCCTTCGGCGTCGAGTTCGCCGGTGCTGCATTGATCATCCACCACCATCACACCCTGCGAAGAACGAACATGCAGGTTGCTGATGGTCACGCCGTGTTGATTGCCGTTGTAGAACCCCACCCACGCCTCGCCCTGCTCACCGGTCAGCACCGGCATGAACGTGGAGTATTCGTGGGCAAGCACGCCACCGGCTTCGACGTGATTGAATTCATCCGGGATCCAGTTCTCGAACATGCCTTCTCCGGCCCCCCCCGTGCCGGATTCGCCATCATCACCTCCGCCCGGCGTTTCAACATCACCACGACTGGACAGGAAATCACCGAAGGCGCTGACCATTGTATAGACACCCGGGTGTGTGGCGGCTCCGCATTTTTGACCGAAGCTGACAATACCGACAAGAATGGGGCCTTCGGGCGTGCGAGCGATCAACGGCCCACCGCTGTCACCCTGGCAGGAGTCCTTGCCGCCTCCCGGTACCGAGGCACAGATCTGACTGTCCGCCAGCCCATCATAGGCATCGGAGCAGCTACCGAAGTCCGTCACCTGAAGATCTACTTCACGAAGCAGCATAGGAAACACTTCACTTGTAGTCGACGTGTTACCCCAACCTGCAACGCTCACCGCCTGACCGGTCGCAAAGAACCCAGCATCTGCCGGTGTCGCGGCCCGAATGGCAACGGCATCGGTGGAGCTGGCAAGTTGCAGCAATGCAATATCGTTTTCCGTCGATGATTCATCGTAATTCGAGTGCACGATGATTCGGCTTACCGCAATCCGTTGACCATTGCTGCTGCCAAGATCGTCCACACCGGTGAACACTTCGAAATCTTCAGCCAGATCACCCTGCACGCAGTGCGCAGCAGTGACGACCCAGTTCGAATCCAGAACGGCGGCTCCGCAGAACACTTCCTTCTTCTCGTCACCGCGCATGACAAGACCTGCCATGAAGGGATACTGATCAATGCTCGCGTCCTGACCACCGATGATGCGAAGGCTCGGTGTGGCTCCAGCTGCCTGGCCGGCAACAAGTGCCGCGACAAGCGGTATGCCGTAGTAAGGTGATTTCATCGGAATGACTCTTTGCTGTTGGTTGGAGTCGAAAGTATCGGAAACGAAGTATACGTACACCAGTCCCGTTTCGTATCGGTTTGTATCGAATTGTATCTGGCCGTGACATGAATCTGAACAGCGTTTCACACCATAGCTTCATGACGAAATCGAGACGTGACGGCAGCCGGCGTTCCTCATCCTGCGGCATTCTCCGCCGGCACTTCAGGGAGCATCAAGAAGCGTCACGCCCGCTGGCGGGTTCGACGATAGTCTTGATCGTCGCGCTTGCCATTCCACACGGATTGCCGGGATAATCGATTGGCCGATCCTCATCATTCACGGTGCAGGCAAACGCAACCAACTGATCGGCGGACAAACACGGATCCAGGGAGCAGATCACCGTGACTGACCGATTGCTGGTACTGGAACTCAACGAAGTTCCCTACAAGGTCATCGACGCCTTCGTGCAACGCCACCCGCACTCGCATTGGGCCGAAGCCGTGCAGCGAGCCGCGCGCTTCGAGGTATTCAACCCGGATTCAGGGCAGCTCCACCCGAAGGTCAGCTGGCAGACCTTCCACCGCGGCGTTCCCGATCACGTACACGGATTTCTGGAGTACAACCAGACGGATGCCCCGGGCGCCGAGAGCTGCCCGAACATCTGGGATCGGCTTCGACGTGCGGGACACAGCGTGGGCGTAGGTGCCTCGATCGGCGCCTGGCCGGTGCCGGAAGATCATGAAAACATTGCCTTCTATCTGCCCGATCCCTTTGCCCCTGAACCGGTCGCGATTCCCGAAAGGCTGGCGACTTTCCAGCAGTTCAACACCCGCGCGGTGGCGCATTCGGGCAGAAACGTTCGCACCGGAGGCTTCAGGTTCCTCGATGTTGCCAGGTTGGCCGGCAACATGGCGATGCTTGGCATTTCGCCGGCAACCGTCTGGTCGACCGTAGAGCAACTCATCGACGAGCGCCGCAACCACAAACGTGTCGTTCGTCGTCGCAACATCCAGGCGCTGCTGAGCTTCGACGTGGTGCTGCACCAGATCAGGAAGCAGCATCCGGCCTTCGCCACGATCTTCGCCAATCACGTGGCCGCTGCCATGCACCGCTACTGGGCTGCGGCATTCCCCGATGACTACGAGCAGAACAACATGCACGAAGACTGGCGCCGGGACTACGGCGACGAGATCGATGTTGCCATGACACATGCCGACCACATGATCGGGCGCCTCCTGAAGCTCGCTCGCGAACAGCAGGACGTGAAGATTCTCGTCACGAGCAGCATGGGTCAGCATGCCATCGAGCATGAAGTGACGCACAACCAGCTCATGATCAGTGACATGCAGGCCTTCATGAGAGCCATCGGTTTCGAGAACGATGAATACCGGCAACTCCCCGGCATGGAACCCGAGTACGTCATCGACTGCCGGGATGAGGCAACCGCCGATCGCTTTCGCGGCGTGCTGAGACAACAGGTCGTGGTTGACGGCGAACCGCCGATGGTGAAACCGAGCAACGCCACACAGACCGCCTTTCTCGTGTTTCGCACCAATGTGGATATCGACCGCATTCTCGTGAATGATCGCGAAGTCCCACTGACCGAAGCCGGGCTCCATGTGGAAGCGATTCAGGACATGGCAGGCTCCACCGCACAGCACGTTCCCGCGGGATCCTGCCTCGTGTTCGACGGGCGCAACGACCTCTCTCGCCACAGTGACGCACGCGAACACGACATGACGCGTATCACCACGTCGATCCTTGCGCATTTCGATGTGCCCTGGGATGCGCCGCTGCAGGAACCGATCGAGGCTCTGGTGAACGCCCTGAACGACAGCGGACAGGCAAGCTCGCAACGCAGTGTCGGTCTGACGACAGGTTCAACAGTCGCGGGCTGAACTCAGACATCTCTCAGGAGCAGGTGTTCGAGCCGGAATCCCCGTGACGACCCGTGTCCAGCAGGACATATGGCCGAGCGACGCCTTCAGCGACTGCCCCCGTTCGAGCGTCGCCGACCGACCCACGCACCAGCGGCCATGGCAAGGATCGACAGACCCCACACCGGACCGTTGCCGAGCGACATGAACGGTGTTGTGCCATCCCGCGGCTGCACCGAAACGTCGAGAAAGGCCATCTCTTCCTGACCGATACGGGCATACACCTGACCGTCATGAGAGATCGCCGACGAGACTCCGGTGTTGGTCACGCGAATCAGTGGGCGCGAAAATTCGAGCGCCCGCATGCGCGCCTTCTGCTCGTGCTGGTGCGGTGCCACGGCCTGACCGAACCAGGCGTCGTTGGAGACGTTCACGAGCAGTGTCGCGGCCGGCAACACGAATCGCATCTCCTCGCCGTAGACATCCTCGTAGCAGATCGAGAGTCCGATCGGCACCCCCTTGATCACCATCGGCTGCATCGGCCCCTCGCCCGGCGAGAGATCCGACATCGGAATGTCGATCCAGTGCGCCACATGGTCGAGGATGAAGCGCAGCGGCATGTACTCGCCGAATGGCACGAGGTGGCGTTTGCGATACAACTGCCGCTCGCCCGTCAACTGCCCGATCGAGTTCCAGGAATTGCCTTCCTCACGGAAAAAACCACCTGAGAGCACATCGATGTCGCGTCGCTCCATCGCCCTCACGAATTCGGCAAGCGCCTGTTCCACCCGCTCGAAACCCGTGGGAATCGCGGTTTCCGGCCAGATGACCACATCGACTCCGGCCGTTTCCGCGGGCAAGGGGATGTAGTCGCCCTCAGCGGAAGCCGTTGTCGGTGGCACCACCGCGAGTTCGCTTGCGGGGGGCACGCGCGAGAGTTCCACATACTTCACCAGCGAGTTCATGAGACGCTCGCGACTGAACTTGGTTTCCTGCGGAATCGCCGCCTGGGCAAGACGCACCCCGATTCGCTCGCCGACGGGGTGCGACCATGCGTGCGCCTCCGACCACAGCAACAGTGGCAGCAGCGCCAGCGGCAGCACGATGGCGACAAGCCGTTGCACCGCATTTCCGAACAGTAATATCTGGGGCAGACAGGCCAGCAGCACGAGCACCAGACCGATGAAATACACGCCACCGATCGGCGCCAGTGCTGCCAGCAGAGTGTCGGTCTGGCTGTAGCCGACCAGAATCCAGGGAAACCCTCCCATGATCACGCCACGCAGCAACTCGGAAAACGCCCACAGTCCGGCAAAGAGAAACGCGTTGGCCAGGAGGCTGTGCGATCCGCGAAGCCTGGCGAATGCCCAGGACACGGTCATCGGAAACAGCGTCATGACCAGCACGAACACACCGGTCAGCAGCAGCGCGAGCGGCGCGATCGCGGCACCGAAGAGGTGCAGGCTGTTGTAGATCCAGTGCACGCCGACACCGTAGTAGCCGACCCCGTAGAGCCAGCCGATCCAGCGCGATTCGCGTGGGCTCCTCCCGTCGAGCAGCAGATACAGTGCCGCCAGCGACAGTGGTGCAAGGTACTTCAGTTCGAAGGGCGCAAAGGCAAAGGGCAATGCCAGCCCCGCCAGCAAGGCAAGCACCAGCGCACGGGGAAAGCCGAGGGATCGCATGGCAAAGAGGTGCAGTCGAACCTGTTGACCGTAACGCGTCGGGTACGCTATTCGGATGCCTTGCTGACCTGCAGCAGTTGCAGACGCCGCGAATCGGAAGCCAGTACCTGGAACCGGCATCCCTTGATCACGGCCACCTCGCCGGGTTTCGGCATGTGCCCGATGTGCTGCAGGAGCACCCCACCGATGGTGTCGAACTCTTCGTCGCTGAAGTCGGTGCCGAGCGCCGCGTTGAAATCGGCAATGGGCGTCAGCGCGTTCACCGAGTAGCGGCCGTCGCCGTGAACCCGCATGTCGGCATCTTCGTCGGTATCGTGCTCGTCATCGATTTCGCCGACGATCTCCTCGAGCACATCCTCGATGGTCACGAGCCCGGCAACCCCGCCATACTCGTCGAGCACGATGGCCATGTGGTTGCGTGCCGTGCGGAACTCCTTGAGCAGCACGTTCAGACGCTTGGTTTCGGGTGTGACCGTGGTCTCGCGCAGCAGCTCTTCGATGTGGAACACCTCCTCGCTCTCGCCGGAGAACCGCAGGAGATCCTTGGCAAGCAGAACACCGACGACGTCGTCGCGGTCTTCGTCGATCACGGGGAACCGCGAATGACCGGACTCGATCACCAGCGGCAGAATTCTCTCGAGTGGGGCGTCCTTCTCGATCACCACCATCTGACCGCGCGGAATCATGATGTCGCGCACCTGCATCTCGATGACCTGGAAGACGCCTTCGACCATCTGCAGCGTGTCGGCATCGAAGAGTTGGCGCGCCTGTGCGTCGCGCAGTGTTTCGAGCAGTTCGTCGCGGTCCCGGGGTTCGCCACCGAGCGCATTGGACAGCCGGTCGAAGATCGAACGCAGTTTCTGCCTTCTGTCGTCCTCCTTGCGCGCCGCCTGCTCTTCCGGTGCAGTATCGTGTTTGCCCTCTGCTGCTGCGCTCTTGCGAGGCGCCGAAACGCCGCTCGAAGTGTCTTTGTCTTCGTCTCTGTCAACCATGAATCCGTGACTCCACTGCATCACCCGCGTACGGGTCTGGAATAGCCTGCTCACCGAGCACGCGTCGTTCGATTGCTTCCATCTCTTCGGCGTCGGCATCGCTTTCGTGGTCGTGACCGCAGAGATGCAACACACCGTGAACCAGCAGATGCGCCCAGTGATGGCGAAGCACCTTGCCCTGCTCCTCGGCCTCGGCCACCACGACCGCCGGACAGATGCAGATATCGCCCAGTGCCCGCAGACGGCGACCGCTGTCGGTGTCGAGCACCGGCATGCCGCTCGGGAAACTCAGCACGTTGGTGGGCTTGTCGCGCTGGCGGTAGTCGCGATTGAGCTCACGCATGACCGTGGTGTCGACGAGCGAGACGGAAATCTGCAGATCGGTCGGAGGCGTGCCATCGGCCGGCATGTCGAGCGCACCTGTTCCGTTCAGCGCCAGGCGGCACCAGAAGCGGGTGAAGTCAATGCTCGGCACATCATCTGCGCCGCTTTCCCGAACCGCCCTGTCGCTGTGTTCGTCATGTTCCATGATGAGCGTGAATTGCGGTTCGGGCGGCAGCATGCGTGGTTCGCCGTGCATCACTGCCCTCCGCGCTCGTCCGGTGACTCGAATGCATCGTAGGCCGAAACGATGCGTTGCACCAGCGGATGCCGAACCACATCAGCCGCCTCGAACTCGCAGAAGCCGATGCCATCGACGCCATCAAGCACCTTCCTGACGTGCTTGAGACCCGAGAGCTGATGCTTCGGCAAGTCGATCTGCGAAACGTCTCCCGTGACGATGGCCTTGGAACCGAAGCCAATGCGCGTCAGGAACATCTTCATCTGCTCGACCGTGGTGTTCTGCGCTTCGTCCATGATCACGCAGGAGCGGTTCAGCGTGCGCCCGCGCATGTAGGCGAGCGGCGCCACTTCGATGACGTTTCGCTCCACGAGTTTTCCGACGCGTTCGATACCGATGAATTCATACAGTGCATCGTAGATGGGTCGCAGATAGGGATCGACTTTCTGCATGAGATCCCCGGGCAGGAATCCAAGCCGTTCGCCGGCTTCGACGGCCGGGCGCACGAGCACGAGGCGCTGAACCTGATCGGATTCGAGCAACTCTACCGCGGCAGCGACGGCGAGGTAGGTCTTGCCGGTGCCGGCCGGACCGATGCCGAAGGTCAGATCGTGCTCCTTGATGCTGGCCACATATTCCTGCTGGCGCGGCCCGCGCGGCTGGATCGTGGCCTTGCGCGTCTTGATCATGACGGGCTTCTTCGGAATCACGGATTCGGGCAGCGTGTCGTTGTCATCATCCCTGCCATGTCCGGCCGCCGGTGCGGTCGCTTTGCTGACAGCCCCGGAGCGATCTGCGACATCGCTGTTCTCCGTGACTTCGCGCTGACCCAGCGCCTCGGCCGCGAGCGTATCCAACCCTGCCTGCTGCAGGGACAGATGCACGTGTTCGGGCTCGATGTCACCTTCTTCGGTCATTGCATAGAGATGTTCGATGAGGGTACGCGCCCTGACCGCCGACTCGCTCCCACCCGAGATGCTGAAGTGGTTGCCTCGATTGCTGACCTCGACATCCAGTCGTTTCTCGATCTGGCGAATGTGTTCGTCGAGCTGACCGCAGAGCTGGGCGAGGCGATGATTGTCAGCCGGAGTGAGATGAAAATCCACAAGCGTTGTCGGCTCAGCCATGCCGCACCGTTCCGGCACCACTCGCAACATGGCCGCTGCCGCCGTAGCCGGACGGTATCGACCCCGACACCGTGCATGCCACCGACCTTGCCGCTGACTCATTGACCGGGCCGCCGACCGGTTGTCCTGCCATCGGCTGGCGGTTGTCGGGAACCCACACCAGCTCGCCGCGCAGCGAGTTCGGCCGCGCCTCGGTGATGCGAACATCGGCGAACTGTCCGATGAGTTCGCTGTCGGCAGGGAAATTCACCACGCGGTTGTTCTCGGTACGCCCGGCCACTTCGGATTCATCACGCCGTGCAGGCCGCTCGACGAGTACCCGCTGCAGTTTGCCCACCATGGCTTCGCTGATGGCTGCGGCCTGCGCCGTGATGCGCGCCTGCAGTTTCTGCAACCGCTCCTTCTTGATCGCCATCGGCGTGTCATCGGCCAGATTCGCCGCCGGTGTTCCGGGGCGGGCGCTGTAGATGAAGCTGAAGGAATGATCGAAACCGATGTCCTCGATGAGCTTCATGGTGCGTTCGAAGTCGTCATCGGTTTCGCCGGGGAAGCCGACGATGAAGTCGGACGACAGCGTGAGTTCGGGACGGGCTGCCATCAGCTTCCGGATCTTCGACTTGTATTCGATGGCAGTGTGGCCGCGCTTCATCGCCGCAAGAATGCGGTCGGAACCACTCTGCACGGGCAGGTGCAGGAAATTCACGAGTTCGGGTACATCACGGTGTGCCTCGATCAGCGCATTGCTGAATTCCACCGGATGCGAGGTGGTGTAGCGAATGCGATCGATGCCGGGCACTTCGGCGACTTCACGAATCAGCAGGGCAAGGTCGGCGACGCCTTCGCCGTTCTCCATGGGGCCACGGTAGGCATTCACGTTCTGGCCGAGCAGATGGATTTCACGCACGCCCTGCTCGGCCAGGCTTTCGACCTCGTCGAGCACGTCATCGAGCGGGCGGCTGATTTCCTCGCCCCGTGTATACGGCACCACGCAGAAACTGCAGTACTTGCTGCAACCTTCGATGATGGACACATAGGCCGACGGCCCCTCGGCGAGCGGTTCGGGCAGGCAATCGAACTTCTCGATTTCGGGGAAGCTGATGTCGACCACGGGCTGGTGTGTCTCGGCGCTCTCGCGCACGAGCTCCGGCAGGCGATGCAGGGTCTGCGGACCGAACACCACATCGACGAACGGTGCGCGCTCGTGAATGGCCTCGCCTTCCTGACTGGCGACGCAACCGCCCACGCCGATCACGACGTTCTTCCTGGCGTCCTTCAACGGTCGCCAGCGGCCGAGTTCCGAAAACACCTTCTCCTGCGCCTTCTCGCGTATGGAACAGGTGTTCAGAAGGAGGATATCAGCCTCTTCGGGGTTGTCCGTGGTTTCGACGGGCCCCTCCTCGGCAAGCGCATCGAGCATGCGTGCCGAGTCGTATTCGTTCATCTGACAGCCGTGTGTCCTGATGAAAACCTTGCGTGTCATGTAGCTCCTGATGAAAGGATGGCCTGCGACGGGAGGCCGGTGTGCTGGCTCTGATTATATAACGCGTCCCGTGCCGGAATGCTGACAGCGGCGCGACATGCGGCACGGTGTATCCGTCATGAGGTCACTTCGCGAGTCGCTGCAGCAGCCACGGTACCTCGAACGCCAGAGATCAGTGTAGCGATTCCTGCGCAGGTGTTGCGACTCCTGCCCCGGCACCCCATGATTTCCAGAGACGCGAGGTTCCCTCGCCGCTTCCGTACACACACTCCTGCCAACAATCATGCGCCTCATTCTCAACCTGATCTGGCTCCTTTTCGGCGGCTTCTGGCTGGCCCTCGGCTACCTGTTCTTCGGCCTGCTTGCCTTCCTGCCGATCATCACGATTCCCTTCGGCATCGCTTCCCTGCGCATGGCCCGTTACGCACTCTGGCCATTCGGCCGCTCGGTCGTGATGAAACCGACCGCGGGCACCGCTTCCACGCTCGGTAACGTCATCTGGTTCCTGATTGCCGGACTCTGGCTCGCCATCGGCCACGTCACCACGGCGATTGCCCAGGCAATCACCATCATCGGCATCCCGCTGGCACTCGCCAACCTCAAGATGATCCCCGTTACCTGCTTCCCGCTCGGCAAGGAAATCGTACCCGCGGAGCAGGCACCGAATCAGGCGTTCACGCTCCAGCCATGAGTTCCCGGCGAGTGAAACAGGCTTCCGATCGTGTTCGGACCTTCTCGAAGCCATGGTTGTTTTCCTTCCCGTTGCCTGCACCCCCACTGATATACCATCGGCCCGCTGCCCCTCGCGACTTCGGTGCTGCTCCATGATCGGTTTCGACGACATCCTCGCCTATTGCCTCGCTCTCGGCATCGCCGTGGCGCCAGGAATGGTTTCGCCATGCTCTGTGGCCTGATCACGGGCGACCTCATCTACCTGAGCCTCGCCGTATTCGGCCTTGCGCTGCTCGCACAGTCCTTTGCATCGCTGTTCATGGTGATCCGGGTATTCTCCATCGTGTTCCTGCTCTATCTTGCGTGGCAGTTCTGGCGCGCCGAGCACGTCGATCTCGGTCTACAGCAGGTGCGCGCACGCGACCTCGCTTCATCATGGATCTCGGGGCTTGCCACCACGCTCGGCAACCCGAAAACCATTGCCTTCTATCTCGCGTTGATGCCGATCGTCATCGATCTCGAATCGATCACCCTCGGCATCTGGGCCACGCGACTCGTACCCCTGACGATTCTCGTGCTGCTGCTTGTCGGTGGCATCTACGTACTTGGCGCCGTGTCGATTCGCCGGCTGCTCAGTGGCGCCAGTGCGCAGCGGCGCATGTACCGGAGCGCTGCCGTCATGATGGCAGCGGCAGCGGGCTCTCTTGCCTTCAAGGGCCATTGAGCACCTAGTTGCACTCTCGCAAGTCCCGAAGAGCCCAGAAACCTGAGGTGGGACAAGACCACCCACAGTCCGGGCTAATCCGTTGGTGTGCGGGACTGGATGTTCCCGGTGAGTATGAAACGCACTTTTCGGGGATTGTCGTCGAGCACTCTCACGAAGCCGGGGGATACTTGCAATACATACCCATCGACAACGCCCTGATCGGTGGTCTGGATACGTTCCCTGCCCATCCAGGGGGTATCGATCAGCACCGCAAAAAGAAACACCCAGGCTGCGGCCAGCCCCCAGGTCGCTCGGAATAGCCTCAGCAATACTTGTCGGCCGGCTTCGGTGCGCCAGTAGATCCGCAGCAGCGACAACACCAGGAAGAGTGCGACGATACCGGTCGCGTGGGCCAGTTCAAACGTTGGACGCAGGGACACACACGTTTCCTTGCCTGAGCGCCCTGAGCCAGCGGCGAACGTTACCTGCCGTGGTGTCAGCGGCAGTGCACGGTCAGCCAGAGATCAAGTGCGTTCCGGTCCGGTGATCGCGGATTGCGTCGGATGGTGCAAGCGAGAAGTCCTCATAGCTGATGCCGGTCCGGAGGAAGAATCGTTCGTCACCGGAGGGCGGATGACGACGATAGGTGCCCGTGAACTGGCCCTCCGGTTGGTATCTCGGCGGTGGTATGAGGTATGCCCACTGGAGTGGGGACTGTCCGGATTCCAGGTGGTCCCGGAGAGCGGCGTGGGCGATTACGCGTGGAAGTGTTGCGGCGGGGAAGCCTGGGTCCTGCCAGAAGCGCCGGCCATTTCCCGGGTGGAGTGTTCCTGCCCCGCCGACGTGGACGACCAGGGGGTTCCTGGCGTCGTCCTGCGCGTCGACGATCCGGGCGTGGAGGTCGACCAGCGCCGTCGCGGGAATCTCGCCGCGTAGTCGGATGGTGTTGACGACAGGGACGGTGATGCAGCAAGGCGGTGCCGGTGCGTCCGGTCGCGCCCAGGAGCAGGACGTCCGTCATGACCGGGTTCCCTTTCGGTTCAGTATGGCGACGCCGAGAATCGACACGGCGGCAAGGATGAGGAGCGCGACCAGAATGATCGCGAGAGTGCTGAAATCGGTGACTGCGCCGCCGACGAGGGGGCCGATGCTGGCGCCGATGAAGAGGACGAAGCCGTTGATCGCCATGCCACTGGCACGGTTCGGGGCGGCGGTTTCGCCATGAAGGTTGATCATCGACGGCACCGCAAGCGCAACTCCCGCGACGTAGACGATGCTCGCTGAGATGAGTCCGGGAAGAGTTCCCGAGAGCAGGGCTTCCCCGAGCATGCCTATGGCGGCAAGGGTGAAGCCGAGCTGGGCGACGCGGGTGACGCCGAGGCGTTTGGCGAGGGTACCGACGAACAGGCAGACGAACATCGCTGGTAGCGCAACCGATCGGATGAGGATGATGTCCGATGCTGGAACGTCGAAACTCTCAAGATGCTGTCCGATGCCGGTGTAGAGAGCAACGAAGGACAGCAGCAATGTGACGTTGGCGATGCTGAGCAGGACGATCACGGGCTTGACCAGGAGCCTCGCGAGAGTGCCGAACTGCTTCAACAGCGACATCGGCGGTGCATGACGTGGAACTTCTCTGACCAAGGCGAGGGTCAGTATGAAGGTGACCGCGAGAACGGCGGCAGAGAGCAGGAAAAACCATTCCCAGTCGGCGCACAGCACGATCAGGGAAGCGACAACCTGGCCGAAGATGCCAGCGACCAGGAACGCGGTCGACATCGCCCCGATCGCGCCGACGCGCCTGGCAGGGGTCACGGCTTCCGTGAGATAGGCCAGTGCGACTGGGGCGAATCCTGCGGCGGCCAGCCCCTGCAAGGCTCGCAATACGGCCAGGGCGGGCAGCGAGGAAGCGAAGCCGCACAGCAGGGTCGCCACGGCGAGCACGCCGATGGCGATCGCCATGATCCTCTTGCGACCGTACCGGTCGGAAACCGGCCCCCAGATGAGGAAGCCCACGGCGTAGGTGAGGCTGAAGCTGGTCGAGAGGGCAAAGGTCGCACTACCCCCGAGATCGGTGGCGACCGGACTCAGCAGCGGGATCGCGGCGTAGAGCTGCGTGAGCACGAACAGGGCGGCCGCCACCAGAGTGACTACGACGATCCGGCCCGCCGGGAAGTCCGGGTCGGTGGAGCTGCCTGAGTGCGAGACCGCGGGAGCAGCCGTCCCGGGACCGGGGTGATGAGCGTTCATCCGCCACTCTCCAACGTTTGCGTTGGAATTTAGTCTAGCACGCATCGCTCACAGCGCGGGCGCTTGAGCTGATTTCAGGTCATTCGATCGGAGCAATTCGGCAAAGGACAGTGTCTTGCGGATTGCGACACT
>PDWI01002011.1_pt1 | contig 31373 bp, 21 predicted proteins | sample 1430891 | NCBI WGS metagenome assembly PDWI01 (sample SAMN01162508, study PRJNA174530) | Oral metagenome, whole genome shotgun sequencing project. | biome: Marine environment; feature: Marine mammal; material: Swab sample of the gingival sulcus; isolation source: swab sample of gingival sulcus... | reverse complement strand
ACCGATACTGGCAGGTGCTTTTTTCTCGGCAATGGTTCTGCCATTGGCATCAATAACCGAGAAAGTAACCGGCGAACAAGTGTTCATACCCACCGCACTGATATGGATTGGCTCAAAATCAATCACCAGTTTCGTTGTTTGACCTGCCGTTATGGTAAAGGGCGTTTTAATTTTAAACTCATTGTATTTGGAAATTAAAAAGTATTCGCCGACAGGAATACGTTCTTTACAGGCTTCTTCTTTATAAGAATCACAGTATGTTATTTGTTTATTCTCATCTTCATCAATAGGCTGGTAAATCCGATGACCAGCCTCAACCTGCTTTCCGCCTTCAGTTTCAAAGGCAGTAATTTCCACCTTACCCGTTTGACCCATAATGATATTGAGATTGGTGGTTTGACCTGCGGTTACCGTAAAGGGGGTTTTAATTTTAAATTGATTGTATTTGGAAATTAAAAAGTATTCGCCGACAGGAATACGTTCTTTACAGGCTTCTTCTTTATAAGAATCACAGTATGCTATTTGTTTATTCTCATCTTCATCAATAGGCTGATAAATCCTGTGACTGGCCTCAACCTGTTTCCCCCCCTCGGTTTCAAAAGCCTTAATGTGTACATTGTATTTAGAGGACACCGGTTTCGGCTCAGGCTTGGGTTGCGGCGGTGTTTTTTGCACGGTTTTTACCACGGTTTGCATGGCCTGATTTAGGGCTTGGGCATTTTTTGCCGAAAAATACTGCCCACCCGTCGCCTCAGCGACGCAAGATAACTGGGCATCGGTTTCCTTATCGACATTAAAACCGATGACATGAGCAACGAAATCAATGCCTTGTTTTTCCAGTTCCCTAGCAGTGGCACACGGATCGGCATCGCAGGTTTCCTTGCCATCACTGATTAGAATCACTGTGGCTTTATCCTCGGTATAACGCAACGTATCCGCAGCTTGCTGCAAGGAGCGGCTGATCGGCGTTTTGCCCTTAGGGGAAATGCCCTTGACCTGGGTCAGCAAGGCGTTTTTGTCAAAACCGCTAATCGGTACCAGCACTTCAATATCATCACAGTCACCTTTTCGCCGGTGGCCGTATGCCATCAGGCCCAATTGTGTTTCCGGGTTCCACTGTCCCACCACCTGCTTGAGTGCATCTCTGGCAACGACAATTTTCTCCTGACCATCCACGCGCCCCCACATACTGCCGGAGGCGTCAAAAACAATCATGGCCTGCTCGGCAGCCGACGCTGTGTTCATCAAGAAGAAGCTTGACAAGCCCGTCAATAAAAGTGTTGATAACAGTATTTTTTTCATAAGGTTACTCCGAAAATGGGCATAAAGAAAACGCTGGACTGCCTGCGTTGTGATGTACAGATGAAGAAGAGGGGCAATGTGAAAAGTAAACAACCAATAACTTTCATTTTATTATTTTCGATTTATCTTTATTAATAAACAACTTCGAGCGCTAGTATACCCCTAGCAGAAGCAAAAAGCTTTTATCTATATCAGACAGTGTCCGGCTTTAAGCGCGTATTTTGTCAGTGATTCGATCAACTAACGATTCCAGAACTTTTTATGTTCACGACGATACGCTTCGACCTTCACTTCTGCAACATGTGGTGAAAAATCCACATGAATCGCACCACTGTCGATTGTACTGAACAATGCAATGCCCGCTCGCTGATAACGCGCGACTACATCAGGATGCGGATGCCCAAAAGCATTACGATAACCTGCACTGACAATTGCAATCTCAGGCTCAACCGCCTGTAACCACTCGGCTGAAGAAGATGTTTTGCTTCCATGATGTCCTACCAGCAATACATCCGACTTTAATTCACTGAACTGACGTATTAATTGTCGCTCAACAGCCTGCGCAATATCAGCAACCAATAAAACAGACTGATTACCATTACTCACTCGTATGACACAAGAAAAATCATTATCACTCTGGGTCTGTGTCGTATCGCTAGGATGCAATACCGTAAAATCCACCCCATCCCAACGCCAAGTCAATCCGGCACGGCACAAGCCCGTCGTAGGGTGTAAATCCATTTGCTTCTCAGTATTGACCCATAGCTGCTGCACAGGCAAAGCGGCCAAAATAGCCTGGGCTCCACCGCTATGATCAAGATCATCATGGGAAATCATCATTGCATCCACGCTCCGAACGCCCTGTGCCTGTAACCAAGGCAAAATAATAGCCTCACCGCTATCGAAACCAGAACGGAAGCGTGGCCCTGTATCAAACAAAAAATTATGTTGTGCCGTTCGCACAACTGTCGCCAAGCCCTGCCCAACATCTAGCACATCTAAGCAAAATTCACCTTGTTGTGGACGCTCCGCTTGCCAGACAAATAAAGGTAAAAAACACACCACACTCAAATAACGCCCGGGCATACCAGCAGGCAACAACCACAAAGCAACACCCAGCAAGCTGACTAATAACCAATACCAAGGCAAAGCAGGAATTGTCCACAAAGCCCAAGTTTGTGTACTGAAGTAAGTCAGTATGTCAAACAATACTTGTAAGGATTGAGCTGCCAGCCACCATAGCTCCGCCGCCCACACAGCAGAAAAGGGCAACACAATGACACCTAGCAAGACCAAAGGCACAACTGACCCAGTTACCCAAGGAATAGCGATTAAATTAGCAATAGGACTGATTAAAGAAAAGCTACCAAACCACACTGCTGTCAAAGGAATTAAAGCTAATGACAAGCCCCACTGGACTTGTAGCCATTGTTGCCAAGGTTTTGCTTGATGTCGCCTATTTAAAAGCAAACCAATTAAAGCGACCGCAGCAAATGACAACCAGAAACTGGCTGACAAACTAGCCAAAGGATCAAACAGCAAGACGGCCAACAAAGCTAGTGCCAAGATACGACTCAAAGCCATAAGTTGGCGCTGCATTAGAGCCAACAGCACAATCACGACCATAATCAAGGCACGCTGTGTCGGCAAGCTACAGCCAGCTAATAAGGCGTAAACACAAGCAAAAATGACTCCTAAAACACTACCCGCTATTCGCACCGGCAATCGCAAATACAACTGCGGAAACAGAAACCATAGAGCCAATACAGGCAAGAACCCCAAGCTCGCTACTAAGGCAATGTGCAAACCAGAAATAGCCAACAAATGACTAGTTCCAGTACGGCGCATAATATCCCATTGCTCGTCAGTAATTTCCGTTCGGTAGGCGACCGCTAATCCTTGTAGTAAGCTTGCAGTGGCTTCTTCTGGCAAAGCTTGGGCAATCGCTGTTTTGATCTTTTCACGCCAGCGATCAGGCCACCAGTATGGACTTTCACTCAAGCGTTGATTCACATCAGACGCGCGGACATAACCTGTCGCAACAAGACCTTGTGTAAATAACCAACGTTCATAATCAAAGGTGTTTGGATTTAAAGAACCATAAGGTCGTTTCAGACGAACTTGTAATAACCAGCGCTCGCCTGCATGCAATGTTGGTCTGTTTCGATACCAATTCAGGCGGATCTTGTGCCCCTGCAATACTTTACTGTTATCGCCTGTTATTCCTGCGGGTGCTTGCAGTAATTGTTTGACCTTGAATAAAAAACGCGTAGAACCTGTTTTGAACTCAGGTATAGCAAGCACTTGCCCTTCAATCTGGATATCCTTGCCCTCCCAAGTAGAAGGTAGATAAGCTGCTTGTATACGATAGCCTACAGCGCTGGTATAAAGCAGACCCGCACTAAAGCTGACAGCAATAAAAATAAATATCCGTGGAAAATTGCAAAAGCCTTTAAATCTAGTAAAAATACTAGCCATCGAGCACGCGAATAGGCCGACTGCTAGGTAAATCCACACATTAGGCAGTGTAGTAAAACCATTGATTGCCAAACTGCCTAGAAAAAAACCTACTGCGAGGATGCGCATGTGATTCAAACGGTAGATAATGTACTTAAGTTTTAGTGATAGCCAAGCATCATGCCAAAGCACCTTTTCAAAAAACTAGCTCCCCATCCTGATGTCATCAGGAATAATCGTTTTTTACGTCCTTTGGCAGCCTACATTCATTCCCCTTGGTTATGGCACTTTAACCGACATAATGTTGCTAATGCCTTAGCCATTGGTTTGTTTTGTATGTGGCTGCCGATCCCGACACAATCTGTTGTCGCGGCTATGTTAGCGATTCTTTTACGGGCTAATTTGCCCTTATCGGTATTAGCAGTATTTATTACCAACCCCATCACCATGCCTCCCATGTTTTATTTTGCCTACAGACTGGGGTGTGCATTGCTGAGTGTAGATCCGGCGCTAAACCATTTGGGCATGAGCTTTGAAGCTATCTGGAATACACTGACGCATAGTTGGAAACCTTTATTACTAGGCTGTCTAATACTGTCTATGATTTCCTCTTTAACAGCTTATTTTTCTGTGCATCTCTTTTGGCGTCTGCATATTATTCAGCGCATTAAAGAACGTAAAACACGTCATCAATTGCGCAAGTCAAAAAAACAGCAAAATACTCAAACTCAACTAAAAACTATCAATAAAAACACGCGAGTCGCCTGAACTGAGCAGTCCCCTAGCAGCACACAGCACAATACAAGCTATAAATCCAAAATTAATCCAAACGCTGCAAACGACCTTCTACCAACTGGTACACAGTATCCATACGGCGCGCCAAACCTAAATCATGGGTCACAATGACAAATGCCGTTCTGAGTACTTCATTCAAACTTTGCATTAAGTCAAAAATCTGCATGGCAGTAGTCTGATCCAAATTACCTGTAGGCTCATCCGCCAATACAGCCTTGGGCTTAGTTACTAAAGCCCGCGCAATAGCAGCACGTTGCCGCTCACCACCTGATAATTGCGCAGGCTTATGTTGCAGACGTTGTCCCAAGCCGACTTTCCCTAAAATCTCACTCGCCTCAGCCGTCGCATCTTTCACAGCCATGCCTCGAATCAAGAGTGGCATAGCCACATTTTCCAAAGCAGTAAACTCAGGTAACAGATGGTGAAACTGATAAATAAACCCCAACGCATGATTGCGTAAATGACCACGTTCTGCATCAGAAAGCTGATCCATACGTTTACCCATGACTTCAACATGGCCACTACTAGGTAAGTCCAATCCACCTAATAAATGCAGTAAAGTACTTTTGCCGCTACCAGAGCTGCCTACAATCGCCAGCTTATCCCCCTGATTAACTGCCAAATCGACACTGTCCAAAACATTGACATCTAACTGCCCTTCTTTAAAACGCTTGCCCAAATGGGAGCAAGTCAACACCACATTATTGGGAATAGTATTATTTTCATTCATAACGTAAAGCCTCGGCTGGCTGTACTTTAGACGCACGCCAAGCTGGATAAATTGTAGCCAACAGCGCCATAAAAAACGATGCCAAGGCGATTACAATTACATCAGCCACATCCACGGATGAGTGCAACTCACTGATTTGATAAGCCTCGGCTGAAATAAAGTGCGTATCTAGCAGGCGTTCCAGCCAAGGCACTATCGTTTCCAAGTTATCGGCTAATAGCACGCCTAACACCACACCGAGCAGCGTACCAATCACGCCAATCATGGAGCCCTGTACCATAAAAATACCCATAATACGGCGCGGCGACAATCCCAGAGTACGCAAGATAGCAATATCACCCCGTTTATCCGTTACGACCATCACCAGCATGGAGACCAAGTTGAAAGCGGCTACCGCAATAATCAACAACAAAATAATAAACATGACTGACTTTTGTGCCTGGATAGCCCGGAAGAGATTGCTTTGCTGAATCGTCCAATTACTGACCCAGATATCAGGATGCACTGATCCTAATTGTGACAAAATCAAATCGCCAACCATAGGCGCATTATTGGCCTCAGTCAGACGTACACGCAAACCGGTAATTTGCTCACCCAAATCCAAAACTTCTTGAGCATCTTTTAGGTTAATATAAGCAAATACAGAGTCATAAACCTGCATGTCCAACCTTACAATAGCTTTGACAGTAAACGGTCTGAGCGCTGGCAAAGAACCCGTTGCTAAACTATTTTCAGAAGGCATAATCACCGTTACCGGATCGTCTATATCCAAGTTCAGTTCCCGTGCCAGTTCTGCCCCTAATGCAATGCCGTAACTACCGGCTGTCAGTGATTGCAAATCGCCCTTTTCTACTCGATCAAATACATCGGTCACTCTAGGTTCAGTCTGCAAATCAATCCCATACAGCATTGCTCCACGTGCTTCATCGCCCTTACTCAGCATCACTGGCTGTTCAATAAAGGGGGAAATAGCTTTAACATCAGCAAAGCCCTGTAGCTCATGATTCCACGCTTGCCAATCCTCTAAACGCGCATCAACTTCAGAAAGCGTAATATGTCCAGTGACTCCCAAAATACGATCCCGTAAAGCCTGCCCAAAGCCATTCATAACGGATAAAACGGTAATCAATACCAGTACACCAATGGCAATCCCCAACATCGAGGCCAGTGAAATAAAAGAGATAAAATGCTTTTGGCGTCTAGCACGGATATAACGCAAACCTATCGCCAACGCCAAAGGTCGAAACAGTTGACTCATAGCACATTACTCATAACGTAATGATTCCGCCGGTTGGATAGCAGCCGCACGGCGAGCTGGAGAGCGAGTTGCAATAATGGCTGCAATAAAAGCGGCAATAGCAACTAAACAAACATCTTTCCAATGCAATTCAGAAGGTACTTCACTGATGTAAAAAAGGTCAGCCGGAAAAACCTTGAAGCCAAAAGTGTTTTCCAAGAAAACGATAATCACTTCAATATTTAGTGATAACAGCACACCGAAAACAACGCCTAACACTGTTCCCACTGTGCCAATAATAAGCCCTTGCACCATAAAAACACGGGTAATTTTTTTAGGCTCCATACCGAGTGTACGCAAAATGGCAATATCCGCTTCTTTCTCATTCACACCCATTGCCAAAGAAGCCCAAAGATTAAATAAAGCGACAGTGATCACCATGAATAAAATAATTGACATAGCCAGCTTTTCCATTCTAACCGCGCGGAAAAAGCCTGCATGTTCATGACTCCAATCCTTGACGCTGTAGGCATCTCCTAGTGCCTGCTGTAGCTGCTGTGCGAGCAACCGAGCGGCAAATAAATCGTCCAAACGCAAGCGAATACCACTAACGGCCTCGCCTAACTTAAATAATCGTGCAGCATCATCGATATGAACAAAAGCGCTCATATTGTCAAACTCAGGTACACCAGAGGTGTATAAACCTAAGACCGTAAAACGTCTGACACGTGGCAAAATACCCGCAGGCGTCACTTGTACTTGTGGCACGACCAAGGTGACTTTATCACCCGGATACACCTGTAAACTCTGCGCCAAGCCAACTCCCAAAATAATGCCATAACCACGCGGTGTCAGATCACTGTATTGACCCTCCAGCAATTCAAGCACAGGATCTGTTACCTGCTCTTGGTAAGCTGGATCAATGCCCTGCACTTGCACACCACGCAATTTGCTGTCATTGGTCAACATGACCTGTTTTTCAATATAAGGTGCGACACCAATGACATGATTAGCTTGGGCAAGCGACTCATAAATCTCTGACCAGCCCTCTAATTTGCCATCTGTCCCGGAAACCGTGACATGAGCCACAACCCCCAGTATTCTAGCTCTGAGTTCTTTTTCTAGGCCATTCATGACTGACATGATGGTGATTAATACCATCACCCCCAGAATAATTCCCAGCATGGAGGCAAAGGAAATGAATGAGATAAAGCGATTACGCCGCTGTGAGTGCGTATACCGTTGCCCGATGAAAAGTTCTAATGGTTTAAACATGGGTGGCGATTGTACCGTTACCTCAGCAAAATCACAGCTTAATTTGTGTAATCAATTGGCACAAACCAAATTACAAACCCAGTAGCGAGTAAACAATTACAACAATAAACAAGCGTGTTACTCACCCTTTGGAGAAACCCCATGAATATGCACCACTATTTACTTCCCTTATTAGTCTGCCTACCTTTACAGCTTCAGGCCGAAACCATCACTTTGCCACAAACTGTACCACTTCAAACAAGCGCGACTATACAAAGCCAACAGCATTACCCCCAACGCGGCATGACGATGAAACAGGTCAAGTCACTATATGGCGCGCCACAAAAAATACGTGTCTCCAAGGGTAAGGTAAAAAAACTTTGGCCACGCATTACTGAATGGAATTACGGTAGCTTTTCAGTTTATTTTGAAAAACACTTAGTACTCCATACCGTCGTGCGCTAAACGGTCTTCAAGCACTTAGGGCATACTCAATATGCCCTGTTGCTCTAAATTTAGAGCCATTTTATCACCTCAAACCCTCACTTAATCTTCACTTAGCCCCAAAATCAGCTTAAATACTTGACAAATACCGGCTATATGTCTAATAAATAAGGAATAAATACTAAAGAGCAAAAAAAGAGCATTATGACAAGCTGTACTGGCGTTAGCTTGCTGCAACAGCCGGTGACGACCTTAAAAGGCGTCGGGGAAGCATTAGCAGAAAAGTTGACACGTTTAGGTATACTCAAGGTATCTGATTTACTGTTTCACCTGCCATTGCGCTACCAAGACAAAACCCGCATTTACCCCATCGCCAGTTTGAAAGTCGGCCAAGAAGTGCTGATTGAAGGGGAAATTGAATCAACTGAAATCGTGATGCGTTCACGGCGCATGCTGCTGTGCCATATAAACGATGGCAGTGGTGTTTTGGTTTTACGCTTTTTTCATTTCAATTATGCCCAACAGGCAGCCCTCACTCGCGGCACTTGGATACGTTGCTTTGCTGAAATCAGACAAGCAGGTTTCCACTTGGAAATGATACACCCTGAGTATCGCTTATTACATGCTCGCAATCCGCAGCAAGAAGCCTTGCTGGAAGAAACGCTTACCCCAACTTACCCAACGACAGATGGTCTACAACAACGTAGCTTGCGGCGTTTAATCGAAACAGCTCTGGAACATAATAGTGAACTGACTGAGTTATTGCCGCCTAGCGTATTGCATCAATACCATTTCCCGCCCTTAGGTGAATGCTTGCGCCTATTACACAAGCCTCCCACCGAACAAGCTAGTCGTCAATTGTTGGATGGGCAACATCCTGTACAACGCCGCTTGGTATTTGAAGAATTACTGGCTCACCAACTGGGTGTGCAACAAGCACGGCATGAATTACGACAAATCAAAGCACCACTGATGGCCGCGAGCAATGAACTATTTGAGCAATTACTCAAGCATTTACCTTTCCATCCAACCAAAGCGCAAAACCGAGTCATTGCGGAAATAGCGGCAGACCTGCAACAAGACCTCCCGATGAATCGCCTAGTACAAGGTGATGTTGGCTCAGGTAAAACCTTAGTCGCTGTTGCGGCTGCTTTGCATGCTATTAGCAATGGCTATCAGGTCGCGCTAATGGCTCCAACAGAATTATTAGCTGAGCAACATTATCGCAATTTTTGCGAATGGTTAGCACCTTTAGGTCTGGATGTTGTATTTATTTCCGGCACACAAACACCTAAACAACGCCGTCGACAAGTAGAAAACCTCTTACTTGGTATTGGGCATATTGCTATTGGAACACACGCATTGTTTCAAAGAAGTGTCGAATTTTTACAATTAGGTCTAGTCATTATCGACGAGCAACACCGTTTTGGTGTGCATCAACGGCTGGAATTACGCGAAAAAGGTCGTCAAGGTGAGCATTACCCTCACCAACTAGTCATGACAGCCACTCCTATTCCCCGCACCCTTGCCATGACTGCATATGGCGATATGGATTATTCCGTCATTGATGAACTTCCTCCCGGGCGCACACCTATTACCACGGTGGCAATTAGCAATGGACGGCGTGATGAAATCATAGGACGTATTGCCACCGCTTGTCGTGAAGGTCGCCAAATCTACTGGGTCTGCACACTGATTGAAGAATCAGAAGCTTTACAATGTCAGGCTGCTGAAGATACGGCTGCGCTGCTACATGAACGCTTGCCTGAAATCAAAGTGGGATTAGTGCATGGCCGCCTGCATAGCAGTGAAAAGGAAAGCATTATGCGCGCCTTTAAAGCCAATGAACTGCAATTATTAGTAGCCACTACTGTGATTGAAGTCGGCGTTGATGTACCGAATGCTTCACTCATGGTTATTGAAAACGCAGAACGGCTAGGCTTGTCACAATTGCATCAACTGCGCGGACGGGTTGGACGAGGCAATACTGCCAGTAGTTGTGTGCTGATGTATCAAGCACCTTTGGGCAAAACAGCCCGCAAGCGGCTAGATGCCTTGCGCAATAGTACAGACGGTTTTGAAATAGCCAATATTGATTTGGAACTACGCGGCCCCGGGGAAGTATTAGGTACAAAACAAACAGGCGATGTTCGCCTGCGTATTGCCAATCTATTAAGAGATCAACACCTGCTGCCCGCTGTACAGCAGGCAGCACGTGAAATTGTGGAACATTATCCAGAAAGAGTAACTGCCCTCACCCGACGCTGGTTACAGCAACCGGATGGCGATACAGCCACGCGTTTCTTCCAAAGTTAAAAGACATCGACATCCAGCTTAACAAAGCGATGACGATTTTCATCATCACGGCAAACAACAATCTGTTGATTAGAGAAAATAATCGCCTGTCCGGGCGATAAATAACCCACATCACCACCAACGGCCAAGAAGCCTGGACGGGTTACACCACAGTGAACTGTACCCAACTTGTCATAATTACCAGCTTCCAGTGTCAATACTTCACGGGAAGCACGATCTAACAAGCTGCAATCATAACCACTACCACGATCCCACAGCAGAACCACACGTTTATGCCGTGCCTTTTCGCCTGAAGCAGTGAGTGCACGTTGTACCAATACACTTAAAGAAACAGCGGGGCCTGTAAGACCTAACAAATTAGCATCACCTTCGGCAGAGATTTTGCCTTCTCCAACAGTATTATGGCCTGTATCGGATGACCAACTGAAAGCCGTTTTATTAGCCTCCTGTTCTTGCGAAGATGTATCAACAATTGTGGATGATGCCTCTCCCTGATCAGACTTAAGACCTAATACTACACCCGAGTTATCATCTGCGTCTTTAGAACCTTGAGATTGCCAAGCTGCACCCACTACACCAACACCGGCTGCCGCAGCAGCAACTGCTTTAAGCTTAGCATCCCAGTCAAAATCCTCATCCTCGTCAGTAGGTGCACCGGCTATATCAACAATAGAAACATTTGCGCTCAAATCACTAGGGTCATAAGAACGAGAGTCGCCATCACTAACCTCAGGCGACTCGGTTACTTCTTTGGCCTTATTCCAAGCTGCGTCGACCTTAGCTTCAACCGTTTCACCTACAGCCTTAGTCTTGTCCCAGGCTGTATCAACCGCAGATTCAACCTTGGTTTCGACCGTTTCACCCACAGCCTTAGTCTTGTCCCAGGCTGTATCAACCGCAGATTCAACCTTGGACTCTAACGTTTCACCTACTTCTTCAGCTTTATTCCAAGCCACGTCAAGCTTGGTTTCGACCGTTTCACCTACTACCTTGGTCTTATCCCAAACCTTGGTCTTATCCCAAGCTGTATCAACCGCAGATTCAACCTTGGACTTTAACGCTTCGCCTACTCCTTCAGCTTTATCCCAAGCCGTGTCAAGCTTGGACTCAACCGTTTCACCTACTACCTTAGTCTTGTCCCAAGCTGTATCAACCGCAGATTCAAGCTTGGACTCTAACGCTTCACCTACTTCATCGGCTTTGTTCCAAGCCGCGTCAAACTTAGTTTCGACCGTTTCACCTACTACCTTAGTCTTGTCCCAAGTTGTATCAACCGCAGATTCAACCTTATCACCAAGCGTACTTACCGCAGTCTTAGCCTTATCCCAGAGACTTACACTTATCGAGTCATCACTGCTCAGATTGTGCTGATCCATCTCAACTTTCGGCAGATCAACATCGACTGACGACGCACCTAACTTCACATCAGGTACATCGACATCGACTGATGGAGTATCCAACTTCACATCAGGTACATCGACATCAACACCGGGCAAATCAACTTCTACTGACGGCGCATCAAGCTTCACATCAGGCACATCGACATCAACGCTCGGCAGGTCAATATCTACTGATGGCGTATCCAGCTTCACATCGGGTGCATCAACCTCAACTTTGCTATCACCACTAAGGCCATCCACAACCAACTTGCCAGCAATACCTGCACCTAAAGCAGCACCAACAGTTTTAATACCATCCAAAGCACCTGACGACTCAACTTTCAAATCAGGCACATCGACATCAGGTAGATCAACATCGACTGACGGCGCACCTGACTTCACATCAGGTACATCCACGTCAACCCTAGGCAGATCAACATCCACCGACAACGCATCCAGCTTCACATCGGGCACATCGACATCAACACTCGGCAGGTCAACATCGGCTGATGGCGTATCCAGCTTCACATCGGGCACATCGACATCAACACTCGGCAGGTCAACATCGACTGATGGCGCATCCAGCTTCACATCGGGCACATCGACATCAACACTCGGCAGGTCAACATCGACTGACGGCGCATCCAGCTTCACATCGGGCGCATCGACATCAACACTCGGCAGGTCAATATCTACTGACGGCGCATCCAAATCAATATTAGGTGTATTTAAATCGACTTTAGGGACGTCAATATCAGCAGGAGCTATATCTAGCTTAGCCCCCAAACCAAATTCACGAGTACCAACGCTGACTTCTGGAATATCAGTAGAAAGATCAGGTGTATTAACATCAATATCAGGCAGTTTAGCAGACCACTTTTCCTGCACAGACACATCAGACTGTTCACCTTTTAAATCTAAATCAACCTTGGGTAAATCAATATCCAGATTAGTTTCTGCTGAACGACTGCGCTCAGCGGCCATAGCGGCTCCCGCAGACACAGCAGCACCGGCGGCAGTCGCAGTTTTTAAGCCATTTGATAGCTGTCCTTCAGAGGACTTTTTACTCCAACCGTAAGAAGGCGGTCTAATTTCGACAGTATCCTCAACTATACGTCTTTTACAAAATAAACCTTTAAGCCAGCGTCCCAACCAATAACCCAACAGAAAGGCAAGTAATAACAGGATCAAAGCCTGAATGATAAACATAGTCATTTATTAATCTCCTTGCCCTTACACGAAAACCATCCCATCAATAATCCAAAAATAAAGGCCAGCAACAGCCAGATGAACAACTTTGAAAATAGATAAATCATGACAAATCACCTCAACTGTTATTGTTTACTTTTGTTTAATTTCAAAGCTAATACGGCGATTCTTAGCACGCCCACTCGCTGTCGTATTGGGTGCGACAGGCTTGGTTTCACCATAACCGCGAGTCTCCAACAGTTTTTCTTCAACACCAGAACCAACCAAATATTCCTTAACAGCATCTGCACGTAACTGACTTAAATGTTGGTTATAAGCAGCATCACCTATGCTATCAGTGTGCCCGCCAATTAAAACCCCCCGATCTGCAATAACATAACTACAGTCCAGCATGATGGTGGCAATCTGATTTAAAACCTGAAGACTTTCAGAACGTAACTTAGCTTTATTAATAGCGAAGACAATCTGTTGGCTATCTGTAATACCATCCAGACCAGATTGACAATTAGCAGCAGCTTGTTCTTGTGGATCATCCATGCCAACAATGACAGGCTCGTTGCTAACAGGGGCTTGTGCAGTTCCATTAGCAGGTGGTGCATCTGTAGCAGTACTAGTTGGCTCAGTCGCAGATGCAGGACTCTCTTCGCTAATGATCAAACGGTTCTGAACCGTCAAACCACTATCTGCTAAAGCTTGTTGTACTTTGGACATAACGCTTTCACCTTGGGCAGCATCAGCAATCAAACCACGAACCTCTACTTTATCCCTAATCACTTTCAAACCTGCTTGCCCCTCAGGCAAAGCAGCCAACAAAACATCCACACCTTCCAACCAAACAGGTAAAGCGCCCTTTTCTGTGACAGTCAAACGATTAACAACATTCTTTTCACCAACACGCTCACCCGCCGCTGCAATTAAAATATCAACTGCTTCACGTGAAGGAACTGCGCCGCTTAATACCACACTACCATCATCGCCCAACGCTACTTCAAGCTGATCTATAACAGCAACATTGGCAACATCCGTATTTGCTTGCGTATTCTCCTGCTGAAGATCAGAGGCAGCTTGTTGCTCAGCTTGTGTTGCTTCAGATTCATCATCAACCTCGGCACTAGCACTGCTTTGTTCTGTATCACCCTTAGCATTGGCTTGCCCAGTTTGCTGAGCTTTATTAGCATCACCCTCAGCCGCCACATCCATATTTTCGCCTTGAACAGCGCTGTCAGCAGCAATTTTATCGCCTGAAGTAGCTCGCTCAACGTCTCCACTTTGAACTTTATTACCCGTAAACCCTGCGACATTTGCATCACCTGTACCAGCTTCTCTATCTGCCTGAGTAGTATCCATCTCCCCAGTCATACCTGTCGCTTCAGCAGTCCCAGCTTGAGCGTCCGCATCGGTCACAGCATTATCAGTATCAGTGGCAACATCACCTTCCATATCACTCTCAGTCATTAATATCGCTGCTTCGCTCACCTGTTCAGTACCAAGCCCTTCCGCCAAATTCGCTTGTGTACCTTCAATTACTTCAGTCTCCACAGAAGCTTCAGTATTACCCTCTGCTGTACCCAAGGCCAAATCAGCAGTGCTTACAGTTTTCAACAGATTGTCAACCACACGTACACCGAGTGTATTCAAGGCAATTGTTCCCGCTTTTTCACGTAGACTTTCATTAGGTGCTGCACCGAGTAATTGTAAATCGCGGCCACGATTAACAGCGTTCACGTCCACCCAGTCGATATTCTCAGCTAACAAATTTTGCTTGACACGCTCGGTTAAATCCATTTCCACCGGTGCTTGCCGCGACGCAATCATGAAGTAAGCCAGTAAAGCCAAGCCCAGAAGTGTTAGTAGCCACCACCACAGTGGTGGTAATACTCCGCAAAACGATGAACGCTTTTCAGCCATAATATTGGAATCCCTGAGGTTTGTTTTGAAAAAGTTTATTAAAAGTCTAGTCGATCCAAATCCTTACAAAGTTCTTGCTTTGCAAAAACTTGCTGACCACTCAAATCTATTTATACCACTCGTAATGATAGTTCAAATAAATAGTTAAACGACGAAAAGGTGTAATTAATGCTAACGGCGCTAATAAACGCTCACAAGGCAAAAAAGTCAATTTTTCAACAAAATACTTTGATATTGGATTGTCGGTTCAATCTAGCTGACAAGATGTATGGTCTAAACCAATGGAAAAACGGTCACACTCCTAGTGCATATTATTAGACCACTGGCCGTTGCAGAATGGCTACTTTAAAATGGGAATAGCAGGTTTAACAGACTCCAAGTTATATGCCGGTTCGCCGGTTCGTGGAGTGAATGGATTCGAGACCCGAACCGGCCAATTGTGAGCAGTGCTGAACATTCAGCACTTATTCTACAAAATTTTGCTCAATGTACTTAAATACAGCTAGCAAACCCATCGCCTCGCCTCCTACAGGTCGTCCGGGACGAGCGCGCAAGTTCCAAGCCATTAAATCAATATGTGCCCAAGGAATACGCTCAGGAACAAATTCATTCAAGAATAAAGCTGCTGTAATCGCGCCACCATAACTGTCGCCACCATTACTAATATCAGCCACTTTGCTTTCCAGCTTTTCCAGATAAGGCTTGTGCAAGGGCAAATTCCACATGAGATCGCTACTGAGTGTGGAAGCTATTTGCAGTTTCTGCATTAAGCTACGGTCATTACAAAAAAATACCGGAATTTCAGTCCCCAAAGCGACCCGAGCAGCCCCTGTTAGTGTGGCAAAATCAATAATTACATCAGGATCAGCTTCAGCAGCATAGGCTAGTGCATCACACAAAATCAGGCGACCTTCGGCATCGGTATTATCTACTTCTACTGTTTTGCCTAAACGAGTGGACAATATATCACCCGGACGAAAAGCATCACCGCTAATCGCATTGTCAACGGCAGGAATTAACACTTGCAGACTGACTGGCCATTCCAATTGCATAATAAGCTTGGCAAGCCCTAGCGCATGTGCTGCCCCGCCCATATCCTTTTTCATCAAGCGCATAGGAGCAGATGATTTAATATCCAAACCGCCAGTATCAAAGCAAACACCCTTGCCAACTAGGGTAATTAATGGATCTTCTTCATCACCCCAATTCAACTCTAGCAAACGGGGCGCGTGTACACTGGCGCGCCCTACTGCATGAATAACGGGAAAATTGTCTTCTAACAAGGCTGTTCCAGTCACTGCACGAAAATCTGCCTCATGCACTTCTGCCAAACGCTGCATGATTTCCTCGATGTCTTGCGGCATCATGTGATTAGCGGGGGTATTAATCATATTGCGCACCAAGCTAATCGACTGCACTACAGCATTCACCTCTTCCTCGTCAGCAGGCACATACAGTAACGGAATTTCTTTTTCTTCCACCTGACGAAACTGGTCAAAACGATAGCTGCCCAACCCCCAACCGATCGCTGCCTGTTGTTGTTGCTCTTGGCTCCATTCGCCATCCAGATAGTAATCCTTTGCTGGAAGCTGGCTGGGTAAACCACCTAAAGCCCATAAAAGTCCATCATCTTCATTCCAGCCTACCAATACCCGCTCTAGCGTATTATCCGCCGCAGGAATGAGCGCTACCTGACCAGGCTTAGCCGCAAAGTTGCCATTATCCAGCCAACGTATCGCTGTCTCAGACAGTTTCTCCCGCAAGGCTGACCATTTGCGTGTCGCCACCAGTTGTACAGGAATGGCATCTTCGATTTTGTCGTAGGTATACATTTAGCCTCTCTTTCAATGACATTATTTTATAATCTTCTTTCTGTAAAACCAGAGACTTTGTCTTGCTCGCATTGACAATACACTGGCTCCCATTCATGCTTCCCGCTGAAGAAATGATAAACATTAAGGCATCACCCCTACACTACACTAAAGGCATGCGACTTGATACTACTTACACCATCAATACACCTGAAGGCATTGCACTAGAACTGTCTCCCGCAGGCCCTGTGCCGCGCACGCTCGCTTGGATCATTGACTTGAGTATTCGTACTGCTTTTAATGTGGTCATGTTCGGTGTAATGGCTTTTCTAGGTAATACAGGCTTAGGCATCGGCTTGATTATTATGTTTTTGCTGGAATGGTTTTATCCAGTTTGGTTTGAGCTGCGTCATCACGGTCAAACCCCAGGCAAAAAACTACTACAAATCTATGTAGCACAAGCTGATGCCACACCCATTACACCTGCTGCCTCCGTGGTGCGAAATTTATTACGAGTGGCTGATTTTCTGCCTTTTTGCTATGGCTTTGGTTTAATCAGCACCTTACTCACCCAACGCTTTCAACGTTTGGGCGATTTAGCGGCAAATACGGTGGTCTTACATCTTGACCCACCCAAGCCAGCCATGCAGGCTTTCCAAGCTTTACCCATAGCACCGCCCTTGCCACTCAGTTTGCCAGAACAACAGGCCATTATTCTGTTTGCCCAACGCCAGTATACGCTCACCAACGAACGCCAAGATGAATTGGCACACATGACAGGGCAACTCGTAGCAAACCGACAGGATGCCAGTAACTATTTAAAATCCATCGCCAGTTGGTTAACAGGACAGCGTTCATGAAGCAATCCTACTTTGTACAACAACACGAAGCCTTATGGCAAAGTATAGAAAACTGGCTGGACTATCAACAGCTCCCAGCCAAAGAGCGCCGTAAACAAACTGTACCTGCTATTGATTTTCCGGCAGATTATCGTCGCCTGTGCCACCACTTGGCTTTGGCACAGTCACGTATGTATAGTCCTTTACTCACTGAACGGCTGAATAATTTAGTCACACGCGGACACCATCAGTTGTATAGCAGTCGCATACACTTCTGGCATCACCTCGCCACTTTTTATTTACATGATTTCCCTGCCTTAGTACGCAAAGAATACAAATTATTGGCATTGGCCAGCTTACTGTTTTTTGGCACTTATTTTGGCATGCTCATAGCCATACAAATAGAGCCACAACTGATTTACTCCGTTGTTGATGGCGAACAGGTGGCTGTCATGGAAGCAATGTACGATCCACAAAATAAATCCCGTTTAGGACGTGAGCGAGAAGCGGATAGCGATATATTCATGTTTGGTTACTATATTCGCAATAATACCGGCATAGGTTTCAATGTCTTTGCAGGTGGCTTAATTTACGGCTTAGGTACGCTGTTCTTTCTATTGTTCAATGGCATTGTATTAGGCGCTATTTCCGGGCATTTAACCCATATAGGCTATAACGAAACCTTCTGGAGCTTTGTCGTCGGGCACAGCAGTTTTGAGTTAACCGCAATTGTTTTATCAGGCGTCGCAGGCTTGAAGTTAGCGGAAGCGCTAGTCGCCCCCGGACGCAAAACCCGCCGGCTAGCTTTATTGGACAATAGCCAGTTGGCGATACGGATTGTTTATGGTGCGGCTACTTTATTCACTATGGCTGCTTTTGTAGAGGCATTCTGGTCATCCCAAACCATTATTCCACCCTTGGTAAAATACTTGGTCGGCATTGCACTCTGGCTAGTGCTCATGCTTTACTTTTTCAAGATGGGACGTCATCAAGCGGCAGGACTCATCGCATGAGACCGGCTGATCTGACGGTACAAGTGCGCCAGCGTTCACCTTGGGAAGCTGTCGACCTCGGTTTTCGCCTGACGCAACAGCACTGGAAACACGTTTTTCCCACAATGTTATTATGGTTTGTCCTCATCGGCAGCGTTTTATGGCTACTCTTACCCAGGGATTACCTTTGGTTAGCCAGTCTAATTTTCTGGTGGCTAAAACCCTTATATGACCGTATTTTGTTACATATTTACAGCCATAGCTTATTTGCCCACTACTTAACAAGCGCCGAAGTATTCTCTGCTTTGCCTCGTTTGATCACCCATACGGGCTTACTTGGTGCATTAAGTTGGCGACGTTTTTCCCTGTCCCGCGCTTATAATTTACCCATTTGGCAATTGGAGCAATTACGTGGTGAAGAAAAGCGCAAACGTCAACAGCTAATTTATCTACAAGGCCACAGTAACGCCGTATGGCTAAGCATCATTTGTTTACATCTAGAGCTGATTCTGTTCGGCTCCTTATTTGTTTTGCTCATCTTTTTTGATCCTACTGGGGTTTACCTAGAACATTTACAAGCAGTATTCACACAAAGCGCCAGCGAAGAAGGTTTTTATATACACAGTTTAATGAATTACAGTTTTTACATTTTGGTCGTATTCATCATTGAGCCTTTTTATGTGGCGGCTGGATTTACACTTTACCTCAATCGACGCACCCAACTAGAGGCTTGGGATATAGAGATTGCTTTCCGTAGCATAGGAGAGCGTCTAGCAGGATCAAGCCAAAAAACCAGCCAATTTATTCCCTTGGTCTTACTCAGTCTGACCATAGTGTTAACAAGTCTCCAGCCTTTCACCCCAGTCTATGCCGCCCATGCGGAAGAATACCTTGCCCCCGAACGATTGCCGCCAAGTGCCGCGCGCGAAAAAATTGATGCTGTGATGGCTTTAGATGAATTATCTCAACGCCGCAAAATCATGAGCTGGCAAGCTAAAAAAACAGATAATGAGGGGTTCGATGTCAAAACGACACTGGATGATCTAGGTTTGTTGTTTGCTACTATATTCAAAGCATTATTATGGATAGCAGTTATTGTCTTGATTATTTTTGCGATTGCGTATCGAGATAAGCTATTGGCTTTATTAAAGCCCTCTCGCCAACAGGTCAAAGTACCCCCGAAACCGACAGTATTATTTGGTATGGATATACGCCCAGAATCATTACCAGAAGATATTTCCGGTACGGCAAAGCAGCTATGGGAACAAGGACAAACCCGCGAAGCTTTAAGCCTCTTATACCGTGGCAGCTTAATGCTCCTGACCCGACAAGATGAGCTAGCCATTTCCAATAGTCATACTGAAGAAGACATTTTACGTCTCGCACACTCGGCTATTAATGCAGAACGCTTTGCCTATCTAAGCCGTTTGACGCGCCACTGGCAAAATATTGCTTATGCGCATCGCCCACCAGAACAACAGGTAGCCGAAGCTTTATTTAACAATTGGCCAAGCTTCCGTCAGCTCGCTACAACCCATCATGAGGTAACTGCATGAAGCTACAGAATATTCTTATTATTCTGTTCAGTATGGCGGTTATTGGTGCGGGAACAGTACAGTTTTTAAATCATTATGAGTTAAAAGAACAGGAAACTTTCATTGGTTATCTTGGCGAAGCACGTACTAATAATCTCTTTGCAGCACGATTGTTCCTAAAGCGTATGGGTATTCCCACCGAACGTCGGGATCACCTTAATCAGTTGCCTGACACCGACACAATTATTGTGCTCAATACACAGCGCTACAATATGGGGGTAAGCAAAACAGATGAATTACTCCATTGGGTCGAACAAGGTGGTCATTTGATTACCCGTGCCCGAATTTATGGTGACTTAGACAGTGAGTATGATGAAGAACTTATGTTCCGACACTCCGATCATCTGCAAGCAGCCCTAAACATTGGCATTGGCAAACATCAAATGGTCGATAGTGATGACTTGCCACTACAGGTTAAGCTGAATAATATGCCGCAAGCACGTGGCTTGGAGCTAATTTTTTTTAAAGCGCTACTGGAATCTGATGCAACAAACACAACGAATACTCAGACGCAACAGTGGCAAGGCCATACTTGGCTAATTCAACGTCCTTATGGTGCTGGCAGCATAACATTACTTGCCAGTCTAGACTTTATTGAAAATTACGCTATTGATCAGGCTGACCACGCTGAACTACTGTGGTATTTGCTGCAAAGCGTTAACCCTGATTTCAAGCAAGTTTGGCTATTACACCGTGATGGTATGCCGAATCTATTTAGCCTGCTGTATCAACATGCTTGGACGGTATTACTCTCCAGTCTACTTTTGTTATTGTTCACATTTTGGGCGATTATGCCACGCTTTGGTGCTAAAACGACTGAACCCGTACCCCACCGTCGTCGCCTACTTGAACACATCCGCGCTAGTAGTCAGTTCTTATGGAAATACCAAGCGGGTGGCCGTGAACAACTGATTCATAGTACACGCCATGCCTTACTACAAAATGGGCGTCTGCATATTTATGGTTGGGCGCTTATGAATGAACAACAACAATACACGGCTTTGATGCAACGCTTGCATTACCCGAATACGCATGCTTCACGCTTTGAACATCTGCTGCAAGCCAAGACATTGGAAGAAGCCGACTTTATTGAATTGGTACAACTTGCACATCGCTTAAGGAAAACAACATGACCGAACCCGCACTCAGCCTGTCACAAGCCAGCCATTTAGCTGAGCAAATGCGCCAAGAAATCAGTAAAGCGCTCATTGGACAAGAAAAAGTCGTGCGTGAAACACTGATTGCATTATTGGCAGGTGGTCACATACTGATTGAAGGTGTTCCCGGTTTAGGTAAAACCCTATTGGTACGCGCGCTTGCACGCACCCTGAATGGTAAATTTTCACGCATTCAATTCACGCCTGACCTGATGCCAGCAGATATTAGTGGCCATGTTTTGTTTGATATGCAAAACCAAAGCTTTAATGTGCGCAAAGGCCCGGTATTTACCAATTTATTGCTGGCCGATGAAATCAACCGTGCCCCCGCCAAAACACAATCTGCTTTACTGGAAGTCATGCAGGAACAGCAAGTCACTATCGAAGGCCAAGCTTATCCTGTGCCACTACCCTTCATGACCTTAGCTACTCAAAATCCTTTGGAACAAGAAGGCACTTATCCTTTACCAGAAGCACAGCTTGATCGCTTTTTATTAAAGGTTTACATCGACTATCCCACGATGGCTGAGGAAATACGCATGGTCAATACCATTACCCAGCATCAAATCGGCAATCAGTTTAATCTGGATAGCCTACAAACCGTCGTTACACCAGAAGCCATGCAAGCCATGCAGCAAATCGCGGCTAACATTAGCGTTGATGAAGCTGTTAGCGATTATGCGGTCAGGATTGTTCGAGCCACCCGTGAAGGACAAGGTTTACGCTTTGGAGCAGGGCCACGAGGCAGTATTGCCCTGATTCGTGCAGGTCGCGCCCATGCTTTACTAGCAGGGCGAGACTTCGTTGACCCAGATGATATAAAACAAGTGGCCTTAGCTGTATTACGTCATCGTGTTTCTTTATCACCAGAAATGGAGCTGGAAGGTTACAACACCGATCATGTGCTGAATGTGGTGCTAGAAAAAACGGAAGCGCCTCGACAATGATATTACCTGCACGCCGCAGTTTCTATTTGCTAGGTGTTCATCTAGCCATTGCACTATTGGTTAGCTTTCAGCCAGCCTGGTTGGCCTTATGGTATATTGTATTAGCAGGAACGCTAATTCTTTGGCTGTTGGATGCCTTGTTAATCCCTAAGCACAATATTTTAACGATTGAACGAGCCTTAGCTCATAGCCTACCGGTTGGCATACCAGCTAATGTTAGCCTGACTATCAGCCACAATGCCCCTAGACCCTTGTTACTACAGCTCTATGACCATGTTCCCAGCGCAATTCAGGCACAAGGATTACCCATTAAGCTCACCCTAGCTGTCGGTAAAAAAGCAAGCATCCTTTACAGTATTACGCCGACTGAGCGCGGTAAGTATATGCTCCCGCTGGTGCAAGTTCGTCTCTTGTCCCGCTGGCAGCTCTGGTGGCATGATAGCCAGTACCCTATTAGCTCGGAAGTACGTGTTTACCCCAATTTTGCGGCAATTGCCCATTATGCCTTGCTCGCAACGGACAACCAGCTCAGTCACTTGGGTATTATGAAACGGCGACGACGTGGTGAAGGCCAAGATTTTCACCAACTACGAGAATATCGTGCGGGCGATAGCCTGCGTCAAATTGACTGGAAGGCCAGTGCACGCATGAAAAAGGCCATTTCACGCGAATATCAGGATGAACGCGATCAAGAAATTATTTTCTTGATTGACTGCGGCCATCGTATGCAGGCACGCGATGGTGAACTGTCACACTTTGATCATACTTTAAACGCTGTACTGCTCTTATCCTATGTGGCTTTAAAACAGGGCGATGCGGTCGGCTTAGGCACATTCGGTGGCAAACAACGCTGGCTTCCAGCGCACAAGGGTCAAACTAGTCTCAATCAGATTTTAAATATACTGTATGATTTACAACCCACTGCTCAGGCACCTGATTACAGCAATGCCGCGACCGAGCTACTAGTGCGTCAGAAAAAACGTGCTTTAGTGATCTTAATCAGCAATTTACGCGATGAAGATACCGAAGACTTGCTACCTGCCCTACACTTATTACGCAAGCGTCATTTATTATTATTCGCTAGTATGCGTGAACTGGCTTTGGATCAAATCTTGGAAGAACCAACAGATAATTTAGAAGATGCCCTAGAACAAGCAGCAATACATCAATATATGTACTTACGTGAACGCACCTTAGAACAAGTACGCTCTAGCAATATTATGGCTTTAGATGTTCCCCCCGCCAACTTATCGATACAGTTGATTAATCACTACTTAGATATTAAACGCAGCGGTAGTCTATAAAAAATCACTGAAGTTGTCTCCTTGGCATCTGCCCGGTCATGAGCTTTATCGCCAGACCGTAAATGAATTGACTTCATTGAAACTATGTCATCCTACCGACTCGGAACAATTGACATCGGATAGACTCGACAAATCTGTAATTCCTTATTGCTACTTTATTAATTTTTTTGCAGCAGCTAGTTTCGGCAGTACTTGTCAGTTTAAAGTATAACAATCAATTAGAGGATATGAATATGAAGGTATTAATTATTTTTAACAGAGAACCCTATGATAATACAGATGTCACCTGGAATGGATTGCGACTGGCAGAAACACTGAGAAAAAAGGATGTCGAGGTGCGAATTTTTCTGATGAATGATGCCGTGGATATGGCGAGAGAAGTTTGTAAGCCTCCACAAGGTTATGATCAAGATTTATCACAGCGGTTAAAAGATTTAATCGATCATGGCGTTGCTGTACAGGTTTGTGGTACGTGCATGTCACGTTGCGGTATTTATAAAAATCATCCCTACTTCGAGGGTGCGCAACAATCTACCATGGAAGCCTTGGCGGAATGGGTGGTTGAGAGTGATAAAGTGCTGACTTTTTAGGTCATTCACACTTCTCATTATCAATAGGCCGTTGTGTGCATCATGTCGGCCATTGGCTGCATCTACCCTTACTGCCGCTGATTTTCCAAGGCGTTCGGGATTCGACAGGAGTTTTGGGCAACGGTGGGCAAAAAAGTCTGTCATAGGCTAGACTTGAGTGACCACCAACTTTACCCACAAGCAGGCTGAGTGACATAAATTTATAACACGTATCAAGCCACTTTTATGACAGTAATGTTATAATCTCACCTTTTTTTACACGCCCCGAGTCTTTACTGCCCTAGGAGCACAGATGAAACTAAAATACTTCAACTATATAGAGAAGGCCACCAGCACTGGCCGGCTGGAGTTGTTTCGGATTGGCATTGCTGTTTTATTTATTACCATGATCATGCTCATGACCAGTAGTGCTACCCCGGACAGTAGTAACGGCATCTTATTGGTCGTCGCTGCGGTGATTGGTGGCTATATGGCTTTGAATATTGGTGCTAATGATGTTGCCAATAATGTAGGACCTGCCGTCGGCTCCAAAGCTTTAACCATTTTGGGAGCTATTATCATTGCAGCCATTTTTGAGGCCGCAGGCGCGATTATTGCGGGTGGTGATGTAGTCGGCACAGTAAAAAAAGGTATTATTGACCCCCAACTTATTAATAATACCGACGAATTCATCTGGTTAATGATGGCGGCTCTACTAGCTGCTTCGATCTGGCTCAATCTGGCTACTTACTCAGGCGCCCCCGTATCCACCACTCACTCTATTGTTGGTGGCGTGCTGGGCGCAGGTATTGCAGCAGGCGGCTTCAGCGTGGCCAACTGGTTACAAATGGGACAAATCGCGGCTAGTTGGGTTATTTCACCAGCGATTGGTGGCATTATTGCAGCTTTGACGCTCTACCTCATCAAATACACCATTACCTATAAAAACAATAAACTGGCCGCAGCACGTATAATGGTACCCATTCTTATCGCTTTTATGGGTTGGGCCTTTACAACTTATCTGTTGCTTAAAGGATTAAAACATTTAGTTCATTTAGAATTTCTCACTGCTGCCTTGCTTGGCGTGGTGGTCGCTTTAATTGTCTTTTATTTAACGTATCGCCATGTCGTCAGACGCAGCCGTGAACTCAAAAATGATAAAGACAGTGTTAGTCAACTTTTTACGATTCCACTGATTTTTAGTGCAGCTTTGCTGAGTTTTGCTCACGGCGCTAATGACGTAGCCAATGCAGTAGGTCCTTTAGCTGCTATTAATGATGCTTTCCAAACTCATGCAATTGCTTCCAAAGCAGGCATACCCTTGTGGATTATGATGATTGGAGCGGTTGGCATTTCGCTAGGTCTAGCGCTCTATGGCCCCAAGCTCATTAAAGTAGTCGGCTCAGAAATTACTGAGCTGAATCAAATGCGAGCCTACTGTGTCTCTCTAGCCGCAGCGGTCACTGTCATATTAGCCAGCCAGCTAGGTTTACCAGTCAGCTCTACCCACGTTGCAGTGGGCGCAGTCTTTGGCGTTGGTTTTCTCCGGGAAACCATTAAAAACAATTATGCTTCCATTTTGGCTAATATTCGTGTTCATCACATGCGTGACGGTCATACGGATGAAAAGATAGAAGAGTTCATTGCTGAATTTGAGCAAGCCAGCTTTGATAAAAAAGGTCGAATTATTAAAGAGATGAAGCGCAGCCAGACTTCATTTGGCTTGGATGAAATAGAGCGTAAGCGCCTGCGTAAACAGCACAAAAAGCAATTAGTGCGTCGCTCAGCTCTTTACAAGATTGTAGCAGCTTGGTTAATTACCGTACCTGCTTCAGCAATCATGGCAGCCTTTTTTTACTACACCTTGCGCGGCATAATGCTTTAGTCAAAAACTACCCTCTATGGAAGGCCAATGCCCAAATGCAACCGCCTTCCATTGGCCTACTTAATAGGTCTGTCAGCTTTAATTGAGCCTTTTGCGTTTTAAAAGTAGCTCGTTTATAAATTTTTTATTGCGGACAATGTTTCAAATCGTTCAAGTAGGCGGGTAATTCAGTAATCGCATCCAGACAAGCTATAGGCTGCAAAGCCAACAGGCGCTCTCTGTCATGCGCGCCATACGATACGGCCAAAGCAGCCATGCCAATGTTGGCGGCCATCTGCAAATCATATTCCGTGTCACCAATCATCAAAGCGCAATCAGCACTTGTATTATAATCGGTCAGTATCTCTTGTAACATTAATGGATCAGGCTTGGAAAGCGTTTCATCTGCACAACGGCTTAATACAAACAAATCTTGTAGATCATGCTCAGCTAACTCGCATTCTAATCCACGCCGTGATTTACCCGTTGCAATGGCCAGATGATAGCCTGCATCGCGCAATTGCTCTAATGTTTGACGCGCCCCAGCAAACAAAGGCGTAACACGCCAATTACGCAATAAATATTCTTCACGATATTCCTGTATCAGCTCACGCTGCTGTCCCGAAGTAATACCTGGATAAAGCCGCTGAATAACTTCTTGTAAACTCAAGCCAATCATATTACGGATGTTTGCAGCACTACACTCCGCTAAACCCAAGGCTCGCGTCGCTCTTTGCATACAATCTACAATATGTATGGCTGAATCAGACAAAGTGCCATCCCAATCAAAAATAAGTAAATCATAAGGCCTAGTTTGCATTAAATATTTTTCCCCAAATCACGCAGTACAGCTTCCAGCTCACGCGGCAGCGGTGCTTGCAAACGATACTTGTGACCATTCATATCCAACATGAACTCCAAACGTACTGCATGCAAAAACAAACGTTTTAAACCACGTTCACGGAAGGCTCGATTCAATTTAAAATCACCATAACGATCATCGCCTAATACAGGATAACCCAGATGCGCTAGTTGCACGCGAATTTGGTGCATGCGCCCTGTCAGTATATTCACCTCCAGCAAACTGCTGTCAGCATATCGTTTTTGCGGTGCAAAAATACTACTTGAACTTTTGCCTTCATGCTCATTCACCACTTGTACCTTACGACGAGATCCTGGTTCACGTTGTAAATCCAGCGTCACTTCGCGCACGCCACCTTGCCAGCGCCCTGCTACCAGCGCCAAGTAATACTTATCCATACCACCCTCACGCAGTAAAGCATGCAGCGCATTCAAGACTTGGCGTGACTTCGCTAATAGGATCAAACCACTGGTATCTCGATCCAAACGGTGCACCAACTCCACAAAAGGCAAATGAGGGCGTAATTGCCGAAAAGCTTCAATCAAGCCAATGGCAACCCCGCTTCCCCCATGTACGGGCAAACCTGCTGGTTTATTCAGTACAATCAAATAATCATCTTCTAGCAGTACAGACTTTTCTAATAACTGCAATAGTGCTGCGGAAGCTTCTTTAGCCACGACTGCGGGTGAACTTTCAGTGTCCAATTTAACGGGAGGAATACGAATCGACTCCCCCAACCGTAATTTGTAATCTGGTTTAACACGCTTCCTGTCTACCCGTACTTCGCCTTTACGTACAATGCGATAAATGACACTTTTGGGAACTTTCTTGAAGTATTTCAACAAAAAGTTATCAATGCGCTGACCGGCTTCATACTCGGTCACTGTATAATAATGGACTGCCATACCTAATGAATGCCTTCTATCTTGAGCAAACTGATTCAATTCGATTGATCGTAATTAAGCGAATTGATATATTCGTTCCGGGTTAGTGGATAAATGGAGGCAAATGCCTGACCACTGAGTCTGATGGTTGATGCAGGATGATAAGCGGAAACCCTATCGTACATTAGTATATTGCGAAGCTGTAGGGTATGGCCGTGATCCAGCACCATAGGACTCGTGAACACATGATTCAAATAAATTCCTAAGTGAATTTATGCAGGGTTAAGCTTACCCAGCACAATTAAGTGCATTCTACCCTGACAATAATGTCATCTTGCTATTTGTAATACCAGCACGATGAACGGTGTAATAGCAGTAGACTGTTATCACAAGCACCTGTTTTAAAGAAGGAACAAGAATTGCGCCATGTAGATAAAGACTGCATGGCTGAGCGAGGGTTTGGTCTGAGCGTGATGAAGCAATCTCTCTGGCGAGATGGATTCGATCAGACGACACACATTCACATCCGTGGAGCTAAACTAAATACAGACGACACTGGCAAGTACAACCCCAATACATAGCGGTTTGACAAGCTAAAACACGATAGGCTTCTTTAGCCATACAATGAAGTCGGCGGCTTTATAGTGTTATTCGGTCATGTTGATTATCGTTTTACCACGTGCTTCTTTGCATAAACAGGCAGAAGTGGGCAGTTGCTGCACTATTTTGGTGTAGTTAATGAAGAGAATTCTAATTAATGCCACGCAGGCAGAAGAAATTCGGGTTGCGATGGTTGACGGGCAACGACTTTACGATCTGGATATAGAGCATCCGTTTCGTGCCCAAAAAAAGTCGAACATCTACAAGGGGGTAATTACCCGTATCGAACCCAGCCTAGAAGCGGCTTTTGTCAATTACGGTTCACAACGGCACGGCTTTCTATCTTTTCGAGAAATTGCGCCAGAGTGCTTTCATGCCGAGGGCAAGCGCAAAGATGGCGGACGTGGCAATGTCAAGGACATGCTGCGTGAAGGTCAGGAAATTCTTGTACAAGTTGATAAAGAAGAACGTGGCAATAAAGGCGCAGCACTAACCACTTATATCAGTCTGGCAGGACGCTATTTAGTCTTGATGCCCAATAACCCGCGTGCTGGCGGTGTATCGCGCCGTATTGAAGGTGAAGACCGCCAACAAATCAAGCAAACCCTTTCCGACTTGGATGTGCCGGATGGCATGGGTGTTATTGTGCGTACCGCTGGCGTTGCTCGAGAGCTGGAAGAGCTCAGTTGGGATCTGGATTACCTCAAAACCTTATGGGATGCCATTACTAACGCTGCTGAAGAACATAAAAGCCCAGTGCTGTTATATCAAGAAAGCAATGTCATTATTCGCGCCCTGCGCGATTATTTTCGCCGTGATATTGGCGAAATTATTATTGATGATACCAATGTTTATCGGCAAGCACGGGATTTCATGCAAGCGGTCATGCCGCACAATCTGCGTAAGCTAAAACATTATCAGGACAATACTCCCCTATTCAGCCGTTATCAGGTTGAATACCAAATTGAGACCGCTTATCAACGTACCGTCAATCTGCCTTCCGGCGGTGCTATTGTGATTGATCACACTGAAGCACTGATTTCGATTGACATTAACTCGGCACGCGCCACTAAGGGTCAAGACATTGAAGAAACGGCACTCAATACCAATCTAGAAGCAGCCGATGAAATAGCACGGCAATTGCGTTTGCGGGATCTTGGTGGACTAATTGTTATTGACTTTATTGATATGCTGCCCAACAAGCATCAGCGTGAAGTTGAGCGCCGCTTGAAGGAAGCCTTGAAAGTTGACCGTGCCCGTGTACAAGTAGGACGTATTTCTCGTTTTGGCCTGTTGGAAATGTCACGCCAACGTCTACGCCCTTCCCTAGACGAATCCAGCCAAATTATTTGCCCGCGCTGCGTTGGTCAAGGTTATATCCGTAATACGGACTCGCTGGCTTTGTCCATCTTACGCTTGATGGAAGAAGAGGCCATGAAAGAAATGACCGGCAAAGTCGTTGCCAAAGTGCCAGTTTCTGTTGCTGCCTTCCTCTTAAATGAAAAACGTGACGCCCTAGCTGATGTGCAAAAACGTCGCAATATTCACCTCACCGTCGTGCCTGATCCACACATGGATACGCCACACTTTGATATATTGCGAGTTCGCACCGATGAAATGGAAGGCTTAGGTGCGAGTTACACGCATATTAGCCAACCCAACGCACTTCAGGAAGAGCAAGAACAAAATGACAAAACCGCCACACCTTCAGTACAAGAGGCTGTTGTTGGTAATGTCATTCCTAGCCAGCCAGCTCCCCAAAGTGAACGCAAGCCCGCCACAGCAGAAAGCGTGGATGTGCAAAAGAATCCTGGCTTGATCCGACGTATTCTAGGCAGCTTGTTTGGTAGCAGTGCCAAAGTCGAAGATAGCTTGGCAAAAGTAAAATCCCATGCCAAGCCAACTCCCGATCCTGCACCGGCTGAAAGCAGCAAGACTGAAAACACCAACGCGAGCAAGCGTCGCAGTCAACGCAATCGCCAAGACAACCATCAGAACCAAAGCAGTGGTCGTTCCAAGCAAAGCAACAATGGCACAAACAGCAACACTACTGCTGAAGAGCGCGATCAAAATAAGCGTTCTAGCCAACAGCATGCCCGCCAAGTGGAAAAACGCTCTAAGCCGTCTACGCATACCAATCAGGACAATACTCAAACGCCTAACAAGACAAATCATCGCACCAGCAAACGCAATGATCGCAACGAGCATCATGAACGTAATCGTAACAAACGTGAAGAAATAGTCTCTACAGAAGAACCTATCCAAACACTAACGCCAATCGCGCAGGAAGTCATCAGTACCAACGAGCAAGCTCAAGAAAAATCAGAGCGAACTACTCGACGCAATTATCGTCGTAGCCGCCAACGCTCCGATGAAAAACCAGAAGCTCAGTCACCAAATGAAGCTGAGGCTCAAACTCAATCAGTGACTAAACCCGACGACACACAGCCACTGCCAAACACGCAGGACAATGGCCTTTCTATTGAAGCAGTAGCAACACCTGACACAGAACTCAGTCCCGTATCGGACTCTCAAACCCCCATCGAAATTACCTTAAGCCCGCCGTCCTCATCGACTCGGCGTGATGGTAAGCGTTCGCGTAATCGCGGCCGTCGTGAGCGTAGCGAACGCAATCCCAGACCAACACAAGACAGCCTAGATAATACCGAGCCTTCAAGCAAAACTTCGGCACAACCAGAGGCTGAAACCAATACTTCAAATAATACTGCTGTAAGCGTACATAACAGCAAGCAAAATCACGTACCAGTTGCTGTCGCGGCGGCACTGCAAGCCGATGCAATGGAACCGCTGGTAATTAATCTATTCCAGAAGAAGTCAGATCGTTCGGATAAACGTGCTAAAGGTAATGGCGCAAAAAATCGTCCAAAGAATAAGACGCCTAAAGTTGAAACCTCTCC
>PDWI01002010.1_pt1 | contig 31375 bp, 26 predicted proteins | sample 1430891 | NCBI WGS metagenome assembly PDWI01 (sample SAMN01162508, study PRJNA174530) | Oral metagenome, whole genome shotgun sequencing project. | biome: Marine environment; feature: Marine mammal; material: Swab sample of the gingival sulcus; isolation source: swab sample of gingival sulcus... | reverse complement strand
TCTCATGAGCTCGGACTTTGCAAGTCTAACCCTAAACCTTTTATCAAACACTTGAAGGTCTTCTTCGATCCCCAACATTCGATTGGGGAACTTTTTTTGCAGCGATTTAAGCACAGCGCACGACATAATGTCATATCGATCAAAACGTTAGAGCAGTGAGAGATTTTGCTTTCAAAACCCGAGATTTCTCGATTACAGCGTTGCTAATTGAAATGACAACTTGACTGAACGGTTACTTTTTTGTCTAAACATTAGCAACAATCAATTTTTTGCTTGAATTAAGCTCCAAATTAGCATAGAATTAACTTGGACCCAGACCATTGTTGCACTGGCGTGAATAGTCTGGGGCGGATTTACAAATTGACTGGGAGGTATAAAATTGGAATTAGCGACTTCGATTGTTATTGGCGTCTTCGGTGGGCTAGGTTTGTTTTTATACGGCATGCAACTAATGGGCGGCAGTCTACAAAAAGTTGCTGGCAGAAAACTCGAAAATATCATTGGGTTGTTGACCACTAATCGATTTATGGGTGTTGCTGTCGGTGCCTTTGTTACAGCAGTTATGCAGAGTTCAAGTGCGACAACAGTTATGGTCGTCGGCTTTGTCAATGCCGGTATTATGAAGTTAACGCAAGCCGTTGGCGTAATAATGGGTGCTAATATTGGTACAACTATTACCGGTCAGATTGTTTCGCTTTCAATTGATGCGCTTGCACCAATTGCAGTTGGTGGCGGCGTTTTTCTGTGGTTGGTTAGTAAAAATGACAGGGTGAAAAATACGGCTGAAATACTGATTGGCTTTGGCATACTGTTTATCGGTATGACTATGCTTAAAGATGCGCTTAAACCGCTACGTGAAATGGCCTATTTTAAAACCTTGATTTCGACACTTAGTCACAATGCGCTACTGGGTGTCTTGGTCGGTTTTTTACTAACCTTTATAGTACAGAGTTCGTCGGCATCTATTTCCATTTTAATCGCTTTGGCCAGTGCTGGGGCGTTGCCACTTAGTGCGGCATTACCGATATTATACGGTGACAATATCGGTACTTGTACAACGGCATTACTATCGAGTATCGGCGCCAGTAAAAACGCCAAGCGCGCGGCTGTTATTCACTTGACGTTTAACATTATTGGAACGCTTTTATTCGTGATATTCTTGACGGGGCCCATTACTTACATCGTCACACAAATGACCCCGGGGGTTGTACAGCGCCAAATTGCCAATGCGCATACCATATTTAACTTTGCCAACGTCATTATTCAGTTTCCGTTTGCCTTTTTGTTAGTCAAAGTGGCGATGTGGGTTTACCCTGAAAAAGCTGAAGAAGACGAGGAAAAGTTGACCAAGTTTATCGACGATCGTTTGCTTGAATTGCCATCGATGGCAATGAAGAGTACCAAAGATGAAGTCGCCTCAATGGGCGAATTGGCGTTGAAAAGTTTACGCTGTGCAATGGGTGGTTTCTTTGCAGACGATATGAAAAAGACTGAAAAAACCTTTACTATTGAAAAATCGGTCAATAAATACGAACGTCTATTGACCAACTATATGATCAAGGTATCAAACACGGTTATATCTGATGAAGACCGTGGTTATATTGACGGGCTGTTCCAATGCGTTAACGATATCGAACGCATTGGTGACCATTCGGAAAACCTGGCTGAAATTGTCGTTTTAATCGATGAAAACGCCATTCCGATGAGTCCGCAATCGATCGAATCTTTGCAAGTGATGTACGATAAGACAAGACAGACTTTAGAACTTGCGGTGCAATTGTTTAACGAGCCAAATATCGCTGATATCGATATGATTATTAAATTAGAAAACGAGATGGATGACTTACAGCGTGAGGCCAGACAAGCCCATTTATCGCGCTTAAACAAAAACGAATGCACCACTGAATCGGGCGTTTATTACTTAGAAATGATCAACAATTTAGAAAGAATTTCCGATTTATCATCGAATATTGCAAAATTCGTCAAAGAAAAGATAAATTAATTGTTTAATCTGTGATTTTTAGGCCTATCGGGCGTTTACAAACACTTTAAAATGTGTTAGAATGTCCTTTAGTTGATTAAAAAATGTTAAGGAGGCATAAATGGCTAGAATGAGAGAGCCTAGATTCAAGAAGTGCAGAAGATTGGGTTTGAATTTTATTGGTCATCCTAAAGCAATGAAAAGAGATGGCAATGGTCAAACGCGCGGTCTTAGAAAAATGTCACCCTATGGCAGACAGTTATTGGAAAAACAGCGTTTAAGAGCATATTATGAAGTAATGGAAAAACAGTTTAGAAGATATGTTTTTGATGCGATGAAAGATAGTAGCGGCTTGTCAGGTGACGTGTTAGTGCGAAATTTAGAAACGCGTTTAGATAATATGGTTTATCGTATGCACTTTGCCAGTTCAATTCGACAAGCTAGACAAATGGTTGTACATGGTCACATTAGAGTCAATGGCAAAAAAGTTGACAGACCATCGTACGCAGTTGCAGTTGGCGACGTTGTTTCATTGAAAGAAAAGTCACAAAGTGTCGAAAAATTCAAGGAGAATTTCCTCGAAAGTGCGACGACATTGCCTTATTTGGCAAAAGATGAAACCAATTTTTCATCTACACTCGTCCGCATGCCGGAAAGGGATGAAGTTCCAATTGAAATCGATGACCACTTAGTAATCGAATTTTATTCTAAGATTATGTAACACAAATTCACTTGCTGTACACCAAAAAAGCTCTCTTTTTTACAAGAGAGCTTATTTTTGTGCTTGCCTATCTGACAATCGCAGGCGCTGTCATTTCGAGTAAAGTAAGGAAGTTGCAAAGTGGACAAAGCTCGCATTTGACTTTGGTTTTAGGTTTTTGCTTTCTGCTTTTTCCACTTTCCAGTTATTTCCGCTTTGACTTATGGCGCTGTTTAAGTGACACCACATTTGATTCTGCTGAGTAATCGATGTCACTACGAATTTCAGCTAAGCGCTGATCGCGCGCCACCTTAGAACGCTTGCGTCTAATTCGACCGACGATAAAGCGCCAAATTAATAGGGTAAGTAGTATCTTAAAAACCAGCACAGCCACTTCGAAAGGTGAAGATAAACTTGGCTTGGTTGAAAGGGCGTGGGTCAGTTCGCCCACTAAATCTCTTTCGTCAATATCGCGCTGAGCGAGTAAGTCGACTTTGGCAATAACTTCGTCACCAATACTATAGCTGACTTCACCCATTTTTTTGCCCATCAAAATGAGTGTATTGTCATTATCGTTTAATTCAATTGTCTTTTCAATGTTCAATTCTTCTTGTGCGGTTATTGGAACAGCGCGTTCAATTGTTTGTGCTGCTACTAAATTAAGGCCGCTTGATTCGGCATTTTTTACTTTGATATTGGTAACCACTTCGCCCTCTGTTACAACGCGTACAACCGAAAAGTTGTCGATGGCATAATCGATCAGTTGCTTAGAATCGCCGTACAGGGTGTTTTTGTTTTCAGCGCCCAAAACAACTACGATATAGCGCGATGCATCGTTGACGAAAGACGACACTAAGCAATTGTGCGCCTTTGGCGTGTAACCGGTTTTGACACCATCGACGCGGGCGTCGTAGATGCTTACTTTTTTACCCTTGTAATCAATTTCGTCGCCATTATCATATAAAAATAAGTTGCGATTATTTAGGTAGTCGCGCGCCTTGTCTTTTTTGTTAGTTGGCGCAATTGTATAGCGCTTTGTTTTAACCATTTCCCTAAATGTAGGGTTTTGCATGGCCGCGGCGGCGATAATCGCCAAGTCGGCAGCTGTTACGGCGTGCCCTTCAGCATCTAGCCCGTGTGGGTTGGCAAAATGACTATTCTGTGCCCCCAGTTCGGCGGCGCGAGCATTCATTTTTTCAACAAAAGCTTCGACCGAACCCGCTTCGCCCTCTGCCAAGGCAACGGCGGCATCGTTGGCTGATTCGACCAGCAGGGCATAGAGTAAATCTTTAATTAAAAGTGTTTCTTCACGGTCGATTGCAATATGTGAACCACCCGGATTGGTAAAGTTGGCAGAGGTGGTAATGCTGGCATTTAAATCGGCATTTTCTAATATAATTAAAGCGGTTAAAATCTTTGTTGTACTGGCAATGGGGAGCGCCTGATTTTCGTTCTGGCTGTACAGTACTTGACCACTGTCTGCATTGATTAATATCGCGGCTTTCGAATGTATTTCAGGCGTGTCGGCAATAATTATTGTCAAACAGAACAGTAGTGTTATAGCAATTGCAATAATTTTCTTTTTCATTGTTTTACAGTTATCCTCTATTTATATACTATCCCAAGTATAACATATTTTAGATGATTGGCACAATTATTTAGTTGAGATTATTCACGATAATTATGCAAAGAATGCAAGTTGCATTTTTATAGGGCGTTATCTATTTACCAATTTGACTTTTTACGATATGATATATTATATATAGATATGGGGAGAAAAAAGATGATAAAGAAAATTGCCTTAGAAGGCGCAACCATTTTTTTGATATGCGCAAGTTTGTTAGTTTTAAAATCTGTTTATTCGCAGCCGGTGTCGGCAAATGAAGCCGTCAAACACGATACACCGGTACAACAAGAGACAGTAACTGAAAAAGCGCCGTTACTCGTTGATATTAATTTGGCAACCTATCAAGAGCTGCAACAAATTCCGGGTGTTGGCGAGGTAATTGCCAAGCGAATTGTTCAAGACAGAACAGAAAACGGTTATTATAATACGAAGTCTGACATTGTGCGCGTTAAGGGTATTGGACTAAAAACATACGAAAAAATGCGCCAACTAATCGTTGTAAACAAACGCAATTTAATGATTTATTTAGGCTATTGAGTCGAAAAATGGTCTGCCGTAACAAAAAATTTACAATTTGTTTATAACAACCGATATACATATTGAATAAATAAAAAAAAAAAGGTAATATATAAATAGGAATGTTTTTTAGAGATATTATTTTAAGTCGCAAACAATCCAAAGACAAGGCAATAATGGTTTCATTTTTAGTTGTTGCCAAATATCGAGGTGTAAAATGTATAAAAAAATATTGTTAGTAGATGATGAGGCCGTTTTATTAAAAAGTTTAAAATATAGTTTAGAACAGGATCACTATACAGTAGAAACGGCAACCGATGGGGAAGAGGCATTATTGAAGGCTTCTGCGGCAGAGTATGACATGATTGTGCTCGATTTGATGTTGCCCAAAATTGACGGTTTGGAAGTTTGCAAGCAAATTAGAGAATCTTCAACTGTGCCAATTATTATTTTAACGGCAAAAGATGATGATTCTTCTAAATTGCTCGGTTTAGAATACGGCGCTGATGACTATTTGACTAAGCCATTTAACATTCTTGAATTAAAGGCCAGAATAAAAGTTATTTTAAGGCGTGTTGCTATTTCCGATAAGGCTTCTAATTCGGGCATTGTTAAAATAGGTAGCTTTACCATAAATACACTGGGTAGAAAAATAGTATTTCACAACAAAGACATTAATTTAACAGCCAAAGAGTTTGATCTCTTTTTACTGCTCGCCATGAATAGAGGAAAGGTGTATTCGCGTGAAGAGTTGTTAGAGGTTATCTGGGGTTACGAATACTTTGGCGATGTCAGAACGGTAGACGTACACATTAGACGCCTGCGAGAAAAGATTGAAGATAACTCGTCTCAACCCGAGTATATTCTGACGAAGTGGGGCGTTGGTTACTTCTTCAAAAATGAATAATCTGTTTGTCAGCATTAGGTGGAAATTGGTTTCCACCTATTTACTATTGATTCTTATTTTACTGATACCAATTCATTTATTAATACAGGCCTCATTGACCAATCATTTGATAAATGAAAAAAAAGAATATTTAATTAGTCAGGGTAATATTGTTTCTGATCAAATTGCCCCTTCTTTTGTTTCGTCTTATAGTAAAAGTCGCTTTAGTTATGTTGAGAAAGTCGTCAAAAACCTTAGCCTGCGTATAAATTCAAGAGTGTTGGTGTTAAACCGCGCAGGCGTAGTTTTGATTGATTCTTATGATGACTATAACGACACTTTTCAAGGTGACATTGAAGAAGTATCCGAAGCAAATTCGGGTATTTCTTCTTCTAATTTATATGTCTTCAAAAATGGCAACAAAATAATATATGCTGGTGTACCTATTTATTATAAAGGTGAAATAGTCGGTTCAATTTTAATTTCTTCTCCGCCCGATGATGTCTATGCTCGCATTAAACAGATTTCTAATAGCTTTAATCGCACTTCTGCGGTAGCGCTGATTGTTACGATCCTGATCAGTGTGTTATTGGCAGATGTGTTGTCAAAACCATTAGAAATACTCATTAAAGTGGTTCGCGAGGTCAGCAAAAAAAATCTCAACCAAAAGGTGCCAATCGATAGCAACGACGAAATTGGCGAGTTGGCCGATTCAGTTAATAAAATGGTCTCAAAGCTTTACCATGTCGACGATATGCGTAAGCAATTTGTATCAAATGTATCGCATGAGCTACGCACGCCAGTAACATCGCTAAAAATTATCTCTGAGACATTAATTGCTAATAAACCAAAAGAAATAGCAGTATATGAAGACTTTATGGTTGACATCAACAGCGAACTAGACCGCCTCAACGCAATTATTGACGCGCTATTATTGATGAGTAAGCTAGATAAAGATGATGTCGTTTTAGATTACCAGATAGTATCGCTTAATCGCTTGGTATTAAAATGTGTGCAAATGCTACGACCAATTGCCGCAAAAGAGCAAATTGAACTGGTTAGCGTATTGAACGAAAGTATCGAGCTATATTGTGACGAAATAAAAATCAGACAGTGCTTAATCAACATTGTCAACAATGCCATAAAATACACAATGGCTGGCGGCTGTGTTAAAATTGTCTTGTCCAGTGATAAAGAATATGCCTTTATTCAAGTAATCGATAACGGCGTGGGCATTCCGGCAAATGCGCTGCCTCATATTTTTGAACGTTTTTATCGGGTTGATTCAGCGCGGGCGCGCCATACTGGCGGCACCGGTTTAGGGCTCAGCATTGCACAGCAAATTATACAACACCACGCTGGTTTTATCGATGTTGAAAGTAAAGTTGGCAGTGGCACAACCTTTGTAATCGCCATTCCGCGCAGAACGGAGTTAAACTATGAAACACATTAAAATAATAATAATTGTTTCTGTCAGCTTATTGTTGATCGTCTTTGCCATCGCCTTTGACCCAGTTATCCGTCAAGAGGCGGTTGAAGGCAGCAAAGAAATACTGCCATATCCATCTACCTTTACACTAGAAGCTTCGATTTACTATATGAACGAAGATGCACTGCTCGAACCTGAGCAAAAAGAGATAGTTGTTCAGAATAACAAATTGATTGAGGCGATAGTTGCAGCGCTTAAAGAAAGGCCGACCTCACCAGACTGTTATCAAACCATTTCAGATGATGTGCGCGTTTTATCTGCCAAAATTGTCAGGCAGAAATTGTACTTGAACCTCAATAAAGCCTTTGTAAAATCGCCCTATTGGGCAGAAGAATATCGCCTGTTGACACTTTATTCATTAATTAATTCAATTACTCAGTTTGATACAATTGATCGCGTACAATTGCGTATTGAAGGCGTCGACATTAATAAATACACCGGCGATGGTGGACTTTATGGTGATTTTACATATAACGGTTCAGTTACCTATCAAAAACCGGACAGCCCTGAAAAAGTAGTACTAAATTTTTTAAATTTAATTTCAGTTAACCGCTTTGACATGGCCTACAAAATGATTGAAAATAGCGACGCTATCAGTAAAAGCAAATTTGTATCAGAGATGACAATTTACGAGCAAGCTAAGAAGAGCTACGAAATATCGCAGCCTTTTTCGCGCCGTGATGGTGAACTGATTAACGTTTACGTGCAGTATCAATTCTATGATACCATTCGCAATATCACATACGACGGTGGTACCGAAATATGGCGACTGCGTGAAAATAGCGAGGGTAATTACAGCATTCTTTGGCCGCGCGAAGTAGAATAGGGCGTATTTGTGTTGTGATTTTAAACTCTTGCGTTCCATTTTCTGCGAACATTTAGCTCGTTAATGAACCGAAAGCGTGAATATATTTATAAAAAGAGCACGCCACTAGAAAACTCTGTTTTCAGGTGAAGTGCTCTTTTAATTTTTTAAGTTCTAATTTTTAGTCTTTACTTTTTTCTACTTGACTAATAGTTTGAACTATTATTTATACAATTATTCTACAAAATCTGTTTGTGGTTTCAGAGTTATTGCATAGATATCTTTGTAATAATCTTTTTCACAATTTTCTGTAATCGCCTCTTCCCAAATTCTAAATTCTACATTTTTAAAATAGTCATCAGATTTTAAGAATCTTGCATACTCTTGCTTCATGTGAGGGTAGTATTTTGAAAAGTACTTTTCATAATAAACATCAACATTGTACCACTCACCATCAATTTTCAATTGGTTCCAAGAATGATTATACAATCTCCAAGGAGATTTAGATCTCGCGAAATATTTTCTATAATAATCTCTTGTTGCTTTAGGTGTAGCGGGGTTTCCACTATAGCCATTTACAAACTTAGACTCAATGCCTGAAAGTTCGCACAATCTTGAAAATAACATTGAGTAACCTTCACAAATACCTTCACCATCAAGCATAATGGCTACAGTGTTATTAGACATTCTGCCGCTTGGAAGATTAATGATAGACTTGTGTTCGCCATTGGGGTCGTCAACTTCTGTTATAGCCATTTCGCCTTTGTATAGTACGTAGTCATGAATTAGTTTAACCTTGTCAAAATCAGACATGTCTTCTGTAATATTGTTTTCAACAAATGCTACAAGTAAATCTTCTGTTGCTTGCATATCTTCTTTTGTGCAATCATATGTTAAACCAATTGTAAACACTTTTTCTTCAGAATTATCGCTTTCAGGAACAGCTTCTCCATCCTCTAATACATCAGACTTTGAAGGCCAATGTCTTACGAATCTGAAGTTTCCGCCTCTGTTAGGTCTGTTGAATAGTTTGCCATAAACAGCATCCAATTCTTCTTCAGTAGCGGTAAATTTAACGTACAAATCTCTATTGTATACCGCTTTAGTAACATAGTCTATTAAAGCATTTTCTCTACCTGTAAAGTTAGTGTTTTTGTAAACAAGTTTAGAATCATAGTTCATTCTCTTTGCTAAGAATGTATCAATATCTTCATCGTCATTGTACTGAACTAACTCTATTACTATTTCGCTATTATCATCTTCTTGAAGTTGATATTTACCATTCTGAGGATTTGAAAATGCATAGCCTTCAATTACGTCTAATTCTAAAACATCTTCAACGATGCCTTCCATTTCTTCTGTTTGCTTTAATACTTCGCCGTTATCAGCATCAATATACTTTAATGTATATAGTACTTTAGGTGCGTTATTTTTGTTTATTTCAGCTGCTTTTTCAAGAAAAGCTTCTACATTAGCTTCACCACTTAAGCTATCTAATTCTTCTAAGAGTGCTGCTTTGTCATCGCCTAAGTATTTTAATGCGTCTAGTTCTCTTAGCATTAAAGATTTTTTTACGTATCTAAACTCTACGGTATTTTCGTTATCAGCTTCTAGCTTTAACGCTTGCTCTTTTTCTGAAAGTAAGATGTAGTCTCTGTCAACATAAGCTTTTTCGATTACTGTGTTATCAGCAAAGTCCATTTTTGTAATAGAATAAAACTCTTCGCCATCACTATCAATACATACGTAGTTATATTTTACTTGAGGAATAGCATAGTGATTTTTATTCTTTGCCTCTTCGAGTATAGCGTTTACATCACTTACTAAGGTAGCCTTTTCTACACCTGTAATATAATCGTTTTTTTCATCCTCTTTTAGCCACTTTAATCCAGAGATTTCATCAGTAGCAGCTTCTTTTGCAATATTTAATTCGCTATCCGCTGGGATATCTTCTAATTTAGTATAGTAAAAAACAATTGTTTGTCTTTCACCATCTATTAACAAAAGTTCTTGTGTATCAGAACTATCTAAAACATAGCCATCAAATTTTTCAGCTTTTTCAACTACAGTATTTCCTGCAAAGTCAATCTTAGTTGTCGTGTATCCTTGAAGGTTATTATCTGTGTCCTTTTCTAAGTAATCAACATTGTAGACAATTTGAATCTTTTGATTTTTAGCAGCTTCAAGTACTTCGTTTATTTTCTCAATATCAGTAAGACTGTCAATTTCATTTTTATATTCTTCTCTTGCTTCTTCACTTAGCCAAACTAAGCCGTCGATTTCTTCAAGCGCTTCTTTCTTTGTTACATTTAAAATGTGTGTTTCTGGTAATGAACTTACCTTTATGTAGTAAAATTCTATCTTCTGTCTTTCGCCGTTTTGTAGAAGTAATTCTTTAGTATCAATCTCATCATTTAAGATATAGCCATCGAATTCTTCCGCTTTTTCAACTACAGTGTTTCCTAAAAAGTCCATCTTTGTTACTGTGTAGCCTTTGATGTTTTCATTTGTTTCAATATCCAAATGTTCAATGTCATATTTAACTTGAACTTTCTCAGTTGGATCTCCAATAGGTATACTTGCATATGAAACATTTGCAACACCTAAAACAACAAATAATAGTGCCAGTGTGAAATTTGTGATTCTTTTAAGATTTTTTTTCATTGTGTAATCCCCTTCTATAAATCTCTACTTAACAGTTTGTCCTTTATATTTTTTTCTATGTAAAATATAAAGCTTTTTTTGCCAACAGTAGAAATTATATAAGAAAAAAGTGCTGAATGTAAAGAATTAATCATCTTTTTGTTGTTATAGTTTGTTTATTTTTGTTAACTATTATTTACATTTAATTATCAAAGAAAGCTGTCATTCAGATTGACAACTGGCAATAATATGGCAATATATTGACATTTTAACTGCATAAACTAATTATTAATCATAATTAATAAATTATATAATTAAAGCGCTCCGATTTATAACTTAAAGGTGCAAGGTTGCATTATAGCGCTTCTATATTGTCATCTCGACTGTAGTGCTAGCAATTGGAAATCTCGGTTTTTTGCATTTTACTTCTTCTTTCAGCTTTTCACTTGTTTTTCATCGAAAAAAAGAATATAATAGAATACGAACAAATGTTCTATATCGGGAGAGCGTTTTGCTTTTATTTAGTAAAATGAGTAGCCGATGAACATGATTATAGTAATGTGCTTATTATGCTTATGATATTCAATGAAGTTAAATGGTTTACGTCAATCGTTTCTTCATGTATGTTTTACGAATGTGAAGGTCGTCAAGAAGATATATTAGCGCAAATGAAAAGAGAAAGAGGGCTAAAATAAATAGTGATTTAGCCTTTAACTTGTGCTTATTTTTAGTTAGCCACTTTTAACTAATTTTGTAATATGGTATAGTGTAATTGGGATAGTCAAACTATAAACGAGGGAAAATATGAAAGATAAAATTAAAATTTTTGCGGGGTCATCGGGGCGTAATTTTGCAACTAAAATGTGTGATTACTTAAATGTTGAGTTAGCAAAGTCGACTATTTTTAATTTTTCTGAAGGCAATACTTTTGTCAGAATAGAAGAAACCGTTCGAGGTGAAGACTGTTATTTAGTGCAGAGCATTGGCATGCACCCAAACGATGAATTTGTCGAAATACTGTTTTGGATCGATGCCTTTAAACGGGCAAGTGCCAATTCGGTCACAGTGATTATGCCGTTTTTCAGCTATGCCAAAGCCGATAAAAAAGATGAACCACGCGTATCGATAAGAGCGCGTGTCTGTGCTGATTGTATTGAGGTTGTTGGTGCTGACCGCGTTGTCACCTTAGACTTGCACAGCCCGCAGATACAGGGCTTTTTTAAGCGCCCAGTTGATAACTTAACCGCGCACCCAGTATTTGCCCAAGCGATTAAGAAACTGAACTTAGACGATTTTGTCGTCGTATCGCCTGATGCTGGCTTTGCCAAAGAGGCGCGCAAAATATCAAAAATGCTCAATGTGCCGACCGCGATTGCAGATAAAATGCGTGCTGATCATTCTGAAAACGCTGAAATACTTGAGTTAATTGGCGATGTCAAAGACAAGCATTGCGTTATTGTCGACGATTTTACACTCAGCGGCGGTACAATTATTGAGCTATCTAAAATGCTAAAAAGAAAGGGCGCCAAACGCATATTTGCCTTTTTGTCGCATGTTATGCTCGGTGAAAAGGCGCTTAAAAAACTTGAAGATAGCGAAATTGAAATGCTTTTTACAACCGATACAGTCGATAATCCCAATATTGAAAATTCGAATAAAGTGACGATTATTTCAGTTGCACCGCTATTTGCCGAAACAATAAAACGCATTCATAGCAAAGATTCAGTTAGTGTTATGTTCGACAGCTTGCCAGAAAGCGTTGAAAGAGAAATAGAGCGCTTGCACAACAAAAAACATAATTAGCCCCAGAGTATTCACGACGGCACACAAAAATCACTTCGACCTATGTTCTGAGACTTTATAACGATTTTCGCAGGTTGTCATGAATAATATGGATTAAAATAGTAATGGAGTGAAAATGGATTTAACCACATTAAATGATAGACAACGTCAAGCCGTCGAGTTGGTCGACGGTCCACTTTTAGTGTTGGCGGGGGCAGGCGCCGGCAAAACGCGCGTATTAACCTACCGCATTGCCAATATTATCGACCAGCAAAAAGCCCTGCCATATCAAATATTGGCGCTCACTTTTACCAATAAGGCAGCCAGTGAAATGAAACAGCGCATTTTAGAGCTGGTTGGCAACAGTGCAGAAGACATTTGGATGGGTACCTTTCACGGTTTTTGCCTGCGCGTTCTACGCCGTCATGCTGAAACAGTTGGCTATACGTCAGATTTCGCCATCTACGATGCAGCCGATCAGCGCACGCTGATCAAAAATATTATGAAACAGCTCAACATTAGCGACAAAGAACTGAGCATTTCACATGTCAAGGCCGTTATTTCTGACGCCAAAAATAAATTGATGTCCGTTGAAAAATTTACTGATCTAAATAAAGATGACTTCGTCAAAAAGCGCATTGCGCCGATTTATCAACGTTATAATAAGCAATTAAAAGACAATAATGCAATGGACTTTGATGACCTCATCGTCAACGTGATATATTTGTTTAAAAAAGCACCTGATGTGCTTAACTACTATCAAAACAAATTTAAGTACATACACGTCGATGAGTATCAAGACACCAACTATATACAATATTTACTGGTTAAACAGCTGTCGGCCATTCACAGAAATGTCTGCGTGGTTGGCGACGGTGACCAGTCGATTTACGGTTGGCGCGGCGCCGACATTGGCAATATTCGCAACTTTGATAAAGATTTTCCCAACGCCAGCGTCGTATTACTAGAACAAAACTATCGTTCAACCAAGCGCATACTCGACTTGGCAAATGGCGTTATCAAAAATAACCCGGCACGCCGGGCGAAGAACTTATGGACGGATAACCAAACTGGTGACATGATTCAGTACTACTGCGCGCCAAATGGTGACGAAGAGGCACACTTCGTCGCCAATCAAATTTTAGCTGCACTCAGTACAGGTGCAAGTTACAGCGATTTCGCTGTTTTATACCGCACCAATGCACAATCGCGTACCTTTGAAAACGCCTTTAATAGGCAGTCGATTCCCTATAGTATCATCGGCGGTCGCAAGTTCTATGAACGACTTGAAATAAAGGACATGCTGGCCTATCTGCGCTTTATCGCCAATCCCAATGACGGCGTATCGCTACAGCGCATTATCAATGTACCGAAACGCGGTATTGGCGCGGCGACGCTAACCCGCGTAGAACAGCTTGCCGCAGTACATCAGTTGTCAGCCTTTGAAGCAATTGGCTACGCCATAGAAAATAACGCCTTGTCAACGCGGGCGCTGACGGGCCTAAATAAATTTTATCAATTAGTTGCACCGTTAATTGCCCAGCGCGAAACAGTTGCAGGCTCTGATATACTAAAAACTGTCATCGACCAAAGTGGCTATCGCGATCTACTTCAATTAGAACAGACCACCCAAGCGCAAGCACGGCTTGAAAATATTGAAGAACTTTACAACCAAATTGTTGAATTTGAAGAAAAACGCGATACGACCGATTTAAATCTCTTCTTACAAGAAATAAGTCTGTTGAGCGCCCAAGACGAAATCGACGACGATGAAACTGGTCGCGTCTTGTTGATGACAATTCACGCAGCTAAGGGCTTAGAATTTCCAGTTGTCTTTTTGGTCGGCCTCGAAGAGCGTTTATTTCCATCGGCAATGGCGCTTGAGGCTGACGACGGCATCGATGAAGAACGCCGTCTCTGCTATGTTGGCATAACGCGCGCCGAAAGAAAACTCTATATCACGCACGCCAGCATGCGCCATCAATATGGCAATTTGCGCGTTAACCAAGTATCGCGCTTTATTGATGAAATGCCGAAAGACATCATTTATAGTCACAATGGCGAAGTGGTCAGTCGCAAGGTCAATCAGCAAAAGCGCGTGGCAGCATACCAGCAGTACAAGCTGCCGACAGCTAAAAAGCACCAAGACAATAATGAATATAAACCGGGTACCAGAGTTAAACATGAACAGTTTGGCGAGGGCATGGTAGTATCGGTTAAAGCAGGCAAAACAATAACTGTTGCGTTTGATAAAAATGGCATTAAAAAATTGGCGATTGGCTTTGCGCCGCTCGCCATTATCGAAGGTTAATAATGAACAAACAAGCTTATTTAGACTTAGTTGAACAATTAAATCAGCACAATTATAACTATCACGTGTTAGATGCACCACAAATTAGCGACCGCGATTACGATTGTCTAATGCAACAATTATTAGACATAGAGGCCGAACACCCCGATTGGGTGGTTGGCCATTCGCCAAGTGCTAAAGTTGGTGCCTCACCGCTAGCTGCTTTTGACAAGGTCAGCCACCAAACTAAATTGTTGAGTTTGGCAAATACCTATTCTAAGGAAGACGTCATCGCCTTTATCGATAGTTTAAGGCGCGAAACAAGCGATGAGTTTAATTTTGACTTAGAATATAAAATCGACGGTTTATCGGTTGCGCTAACCTATCAAGCCGGTAAATTAGTGCGTGCTGCAACGCGCGGCGACGGAACAATTGGTGAAGATGTCACCGCCAATGTTAAAACAATACGCAGTGTACCCTTAAAACTGAAAGCGGCAGTTGATATCGTGGTGCGCGGCGAGGTGTTTTTGCCAAAAGCTGCTTTTTTAAAGCTCAACCAACAACAAGAACAATTGGGCTTAGCGCCCTTTGCCAACCCCAGAAATGCGGCGGCGGGCTCGTTGCGTCAGCTCGACTCGCGGGTGACGGCGCAGCGTCAACTTGACATTTTTGTGTTTAGTGCGCTGGCCGGTTTGCCAGCCGATATAACAACACAAGTTGAAGCGCTCACTTATTTAGCAGAACTGGGCTTTAAAACGATAGCGCCACAAGTTGCGACAACAGCAGAACAAATATTTCAGCAAATAGAACAGGTAGCAGCAGATCGCTCGGCACTGGGTTACGACATCGACGGGTTAGTAATAAATGTCAACCAGTTGGCGCTACGCCAAAAAATTGGCGTGCGCAGTAGAACGCCCAAATGGGCAGTTGCCTACAAATTTCAGGCCGAGCAGGCCGAAACGGTTGTACTTGACATTATTGCCCAAGTCGGTCGAACCGGCGTTATTACGCCGCGTGCGCAGTTTAAACCAGTCAAACTAGCCGGCTCAACTGTCAGTTATGCAACGCTACATAATCAAGATTTTATCAATCAAAAAGACATTAGAATAGGCGACCATGTCGTCATTGAAAAAGCCGGAGACGTCATACCGGCCGTTGTCAAAGTGTTAGCTGAAAAGCGAAACGGCAGCGAACAGCCCTATCAGTTACCGACAGTCTGTCCGGCTTGTGGTCAAAAAACAGAACGGCTGATCGGTGAAGTGGCACTGCGCTGTACTAATCTGAAATGCCCAGCTAAAGATAAACGGGCCCTAATACACTTTGTGTCAAAGGCCGGTATGGATATTGACGGCATGGGTGAAGCGCTGGTTGAACAGCTGGTCGAGGCAGGGTTAATAGCAGATTTCAGCTCGATTTATCGCTTAAAAGACAGTCGGGCAGCATTACTTGCGCTAGAGCGCATGGGCCAAAAAAAGGTCGACAATTTGTTGGCGGCAATTGAACAATCAAAGACAAACAGTTTAAGTCAATTGCTGGCGGCGCTGGGTATACCACTAATTGGAGAACGGGCTGCGCGCCTGCTGGCTAGACAGTTTAAGAATATAGCTGCGCTAATTGCAGCCGACCAAACAGCGCTAGTAGAAATAGACGAAGTTGGCGATAAAATGGCCCAGCAAATAATTGAATATTTTGCAAATCCCGATAACGCTGCGCGCATTGTCGAGTTAGCCGAACTTGGGGTCAATATGACAGAAGGTGATCAAGTCGTCAGCGACAATCAAATATATCAAGATAAGCGCATTGTGTTAACTGGCTCGCTGGCGTCTATGCCGCGCAGTCAAGCCAAAGCGCTAATTGAACAGTCGGGTGGCAAGGTAGTCGGCAGTGTCAGCGCTAAAACCGATTTAGTGATTGCCGGCGAAGCGGCTGGTTCAAAACTTGACAAGGCGTTAAAGTTGGGGGTTGCAGTGATAGACGAAAGCACTTTTATCGAACAGTTAAAAACCGCCAATTTGCTTTAACAACAGTAAGCCTTAAGGGGTATTTATGGTTATTTACGAGAACACCATACAATCGACGTTTGACGCCGTCAATACTGCCGTCAATCAAATTGACGAAAGAATCACCCATTATTGCACGTGCGTTAATGCTTCAACCTTATTCAAAATCAATTTTATGTTGCGCGAAATATTAAATAATGCGGTAGAGCATGGCAATCATTTTGATGCCGATAAAAGTATACATTGCCGCGTTGAAGCATTCGACTATTACATGTATTTTTATATTACAGATGAGGGCAGCGGGGTAGACTTAACCTGCGATCCGCGCAATGAAGAATGCGAAATAACCCTAGCGACCAGAACGCGTGGCCTAGCGACCGTGCGCAAGTTAAATTTTTCAGTGGTAATCAATAAGAATACCGTAACCATATCGCTCGACTTAAGACAGGAGGAGAGATAATGAAAAAAACCATTAAAGACAGTGTTGTTCAATTATTGTTAGAAAAAGACCTTACAGCCAACAATGTTGAAGCTTTTAATCGCGACATCGAGACATTGTTAAAAGATGAAGATGACTTTGTTGAATTGGTGTTAGACTTGTCAAACACCAAAAATATCGATTCAGTTGGCGTGACCTTTATTATTGGTCAGTATAAGAAAATGCAAAGCGAAGGGTGCCTGTTCAGAATTTCCGGTGCAAGTAACGACGTGAAAAGTTTATTTAAATTAATGAAATTAGATCAGTTTTTTGAACTAGAGGATTAATGGAAGTGTTATTATGTCATACCGCATTTTAATTGCCGACGATGCGCGCATCAATCGCGTGTTAATTAAAAAAATTCTATCGCAAAGTATAAAAGCTTTAGAATTTGAAGAAGCCGATAATGGCAAAGACGTTCTGCGCATTGTCAAAAAAGTACAAATCGATTTAATAATTCTCGATTTAATAATGCCTGAACTCGATGGCTATCAAGTACTACAAGAACTGAAGAGCTCAGAACAGTATCACGATATACCAATAATTGTCAATTCTGCTTTGGCCGATATTTCAGCAATCGAAAGAACGCTGCGCGAGGGCGCGATAGACTATTTTAAAAAGCCGCTATCGCCCAACGATATGAAAGTGATTTTACCGCTTAAGGCGCGCAATGCACTGATGCTTTACGAACAAAACAAAATGATTAACGAGCTCAATCATCGCATTGATGAAGAGCTCAAAAATGCGCATACCTTCGCCGAAATTATGTTGCCGCGCCCCAGTTCGCTACACGATGTCGAGCTGCACTATAAATATCACCCGTCAATGGCAGTTGGTGGTGACTATTTTGATTGCACAGAAGTTGACGGCAAAACTCATTTTATCATCGCCGATGTAACAGGGCACGGCATAGCAGCTGGCATGGCGTCATCGATGGTTAAAATGCTGTACCGAAAATGCATTGAAAAACCGAATATTAAACCGCATGAAATCATCGAAGAAATGAATGGTGACATCTTTGAAATATTCGATTTTTCAATTAATAAATACTTTATATTTACAGCCTTTGTCGGCATTATTGAAAATGGGACTTTATCATACGCCAATGCGGGGCAGCCCTATCCGTTGGTTTATAAAAAAGACATCGACGCGTTCAAGTGTATTGAACAAAATGGCTTTTTAGTTGGCATGATGGACGGCGTTGAATTTGAAACCTTGACCATGCCAATCGCCAAAGGCGATGCCTTGTTTTTGTACACAGACGGGCTATTTTGTTCGGGCGATGTCGGCGATTTTACCGATTGGCAAAAAGTTGAAAAATTGGCTAATCAATTTAAACTTGACTTAGAGGCGCCAGATGACTTTTTAGAAGAAATATTTTATGCTTTTAAAGTGCGACATATGGCACATAATTCTAATTTTACAGACGACGTTGCTTTGACTTTGTTAATTGTTCAATAGCTTCTCAGGTAGCTGAAAATGTCCACTTTCAACTATACTGTCATCTCGACCGAAGCAGCGTAGCAGCGAAGTGGAGAGATCTCGGTTTCGAATTTGGTTTTTAAGCATTTTAGCTTTTGCTTTCGGCTTTCAACTTTCCACTTTCAACTTTTATAAGGAGCAACTATGCGACACGACAATAGAACACACGACCAATTGCGTGAAATTAAAATCACGCGCCACTACACCAAACACGCCGGTGGTTCTGTGTTAATACAAACTGGTGATACCATGGTACTGTGTACAGCGACAATTGAAAATCGCGTGCCGCCGTTTTTAAAAGGCAGCGGTTCAGGTTGGTTAACTGCCGAATACGATATGTTGCCGACCAGTACCCACGACCGCAAGCGGCGCGGCGTCACACGCGGCAAGCCAGATGGCAGAACACTTGAAATTCAGCGCCTAATTGGCAGAAGTTTGCGTCAAGCAATTGATTTAACTGTAATAGGTGAACGCACCATTTGGATAGATTGTGATGTTTTACAAGCCGATGGTGGTACCCGCACAGCATCAATTAACGGCGCCTATATCGCACTTTGTGATTTAGTGAACAGCATGGCCGAAGCTGAAAACTTTGCTGTCAACCCAATTATTACTCAAGTGGCGGCGATTAGTGTTGGCATTGTTGGCGAACAACCACTGTTAGACCTTTGTTATATTGAAGACGCGTCAGCCGAAGTCGATATGAACATTGTGATGGATCAAAATTTAAATATAATTGAAATACAGGGCACTGGCGAGGGGCGCGCCTTTAGTAAAGCAGAACTCGATAAGCTATATGGTTTAGCGCAGTCAGGCATTGCCGAAATTATACAGTTACAAAAATATAGTTTAGAGGAGAACTAATGAAAAAAATAGTTTTGGGCACGCAAAATGTCAATAAATTGAGAGAAGTTAAACAAATTCTGGAACCACTTGGCTATACAGTTGTATCGTTAGCCGATGTCGGCTTGGCTGATATGGATGTCGTCGAAGATGGCCAGACATTTGAAGAAAACGCCGTCAAAAAAGCCAAAGAATACTCTGAGGCCTGTCAATTGCCCGTTTTAGCAGATGATTCGGGCCTGTCGGTCGATGCCTTAAACGGCGCACCGGGGGTTTATTCGGCGCGCTATAGTGGCGAAAATGCCACCTATTCAGATAACAACAATAAGCTAATTGCCGAACTAGCTGGTGTATCAACCAATGATCGCAAAGCCAAATTTGTTTGTGTAATGGCCTATGTCGATGCACAAAACAATAGACAGCATGTCGTGCGCGGTGAAGTGGCTGGCATTATTATTGAAACGCCGTTGGGTGAGGGGGGCTTTGGTTACGATCCGCTCTTCTATGTGCCCGACATTGGTTTAACCTTTGCACAAGCCGAACCGGCTGTTAAAAACCGCTATTCGCACCGCGCTAAGGCGTTAGCACAAATGAAAGCGTATTTAGAGGCGCTGTAAATAATACATAAAAAGGTAGGCTAGTAGATGATTACAGTTGGCATAAGACGCGTTTTAGCAATTATTCTATCGCTGCTTTTTCAAGTTGCTTTTGTAGTGTTTTTAATTGCAGCATTTCCCGCATTCAAAGATATTATTGTTGTTGTTATTACCGTTATGGCGATTTTTGTTATGTTGGCAATTATCAGCATTAATATAAATCCCGACTATAAATTGACCTGGATTTTCGTATTGGTTATTTCGCCGGTCTTGGGAACGCTAATTTTTTTACTTTCAAAGCGCAAGAAATTTAAAAAGCACAAGACAAATATGGTGATTAACGACGAAGTAATCGCTAGTATGCAGGCAGATTATCAGTCGCTTGAAGCTTACGAGCCAGCGATCAAAAAACAGGCGTATTATTTAAAACACTACGCTGCTGCCCGAGTTTTTAGCAACAACCAAACGACCTATTACAAATTGGGCGAACTGATGTGGCAAGATATGCTAATAGAACTTGAGAAAGCCGAAAAATATATCTTTATGGAGTACTTTATCGTTGAAAATGGCGAAATGTTAGAAGCTATTTTAGACATTCTCAGGAGAAAGGCCGCGGCCGGTGTTGAGGTTAGGTTTATTTTCGACAGCTTTGGCAGTTTGTTTAAAGCACCCAGCAATTTTGCAAAAAATTTGGCAAAAGATGGCATAAAGTGCATACCATTTAATCGCAAAATAAGAATTTTTGATATCGGTTTTAACAATCGCGACCATCGCAAAATAACGGTTATCGATGGCAAGGTGGCATTTACCGGCGGCATTAATTTAGCCGACGAATACATCAATAAAAAACCTAAATTTGGCCATTGGAAAGACACCGGCATTCGCATTAAGGGCAATAGCGCCAATTACTTTGCCATTATGTTCTTAACGCTTTGGGGCATTTGCGAAAAGCGCATTCCTTATTACGAGCAGTTTATAAATAATGTCGATGAAAAAACGGTTAAAGCGTCAACGAAGGGGCTAGTTGTGCCGTTCACTGATTATCCCGGCGATGAAGAAAAAGTCGGCGAAATTATGTACGAACAAATGGTAAGTAATGCCAGCGATTACGTCTATATTACATCGCCCTATTTAATACTTGATTACAATATGGTTAACGAATTGGTCGTTGCCGCTAAATCAGGTGTTGACGTCAGAATAATTGTACCGGGTATTCCCGACAAAAAAATTGTCTATGTGTTGACCAAGTCTTTTTATACACCATTATTAAAAGCTGGTGTCAGAATATTTGAATACAGCCCCGGTTTTATTCACAGCAAGCAATTTGTCAGTGATGATAAAACAGCCATTATCGGCACCATTAATTTAGATTACCGCTCATTGACACACCATATTGAAAATGCCGTTTGGCTCGTAGAAGATAAAACGGTAATGGAAATAAAAGAAGATTTTCTCGATGTACAAAGTAAGAGCCGTGAAGTGCAATTGGGTGACAGAAATAATGCCAGCATTATTGATTTATTACTATTGCCGATACTGCGCGCCTTTGCACCGTTATTTTAATTTTTTAGACATTAAATTTGCGCTTTGTCAGCAAGGTGTAAAGCAGCGAACTGGCGGGCAATACCAGTGTCAGTAGCGCATAGGGGGCGTAGCTAAACGAGCGAATACCAATTAGCGAAAAGACCAATAAGGCGTTAATGTTCCAGGGTGGTAACGACACCATGATCAGCATGTAGTCTGAGAGTGATTGCGTTAACCACCTTTTATTTATGCCTTTTTTTTCGAACAAGGGCATATAGTGGTCGGCGGCGATAATAACCGGGAGCGATTGGTTGCCGGTTAAAAGCATAATGACATTTGCAGCAATGCCACTGCCGATAATTAGCTGTTTATCGGTCTTTAAAAAGCGATCGTAGTAGGTTAATACCGGGTTAAACAAGTTGATATGGGCAAATAGTGAGTTGAGTAGCGATGCACTACTTAGCACAATAAATATTGAAATCATCGAAACAAAACCACTACCGCTAAAAATTTCGGCAATGGCGGGTGCGGTCGGCTGATAGCCGCCGATAATCGTCTTGACAAATAATAGCATGCTGCGCTCGTCGATAACAACCAGTAAAAAAGAAGTAAACAGCGAAGCTAATACTGAAAAAACCGTGCCTTTTTTGGCGAATACAATTAAACCTACTAAGACAAAAACTGGTATAAAGTGATAAAGCTGAAAATTAAAGGTCTGCGCTAAGACCAGCCGCTTAGCTTCTAGTAAGGCAAGCATATTGGCATCAGCACTGTAGGCGGCACCTAAAAACTGATAGCAAATAGCCGTGATGACCAGCGGAATAAGCGACGTCTTTAATATTAAGTTAATGTGCGTCTGTAGTTCAATGCCAACAATTGAAGCAGTTAAGTTGGCGCTACTGCTCATTGGCGATGTGCGGTCGCCAAAATAACTACCTGAAATAATGGCGCCAGCTACCATCGCGGGTGGTATCGCCATTGAATGACCTAAGATCATCAACATGGTGCCAAGCGTGCCAATGGTGCCAACGGCGGTCCCCAGTAGCATCGACAGTGTTGCTGTCAACAAAAAAGACGCCAACAGTAAATTAAAACGCGGTAAAATAGCTAAGCCAAAGTCCATGCAGGCGGCCAGCACGCCAGAATACATCCAGGCGGCAATCATCATGCCAATACTGGCCAGTACGTACATAACGGGTAGCATTCGCCTAAGGTCGTTAAGTGCTCTCTTAGCCAAGCCGTTAAAGGGCATTTTCAGCAGTTTCATGACAATGGCAGCAATTGCCGTTGTAAAGAAAAAACCGTAATAAAGTGGCAATTGTTTAATGATCACAATTGCTAAAGATATAATTAATACGCCAATTAAAAAAAGCGTTGTCTTTAGGTTGCTCTGTTTCATAATTGCCTCATAAGATAATTTTTGATACGGCAATATTATATCATTATAGTTAAATACAGGCAATTGCTTGACTGTCATTTCGGGAGCGTGGCGTGAAGTGGATAAATCGCCTCTGTAAAATACGAACTATTTTAATAATTTAATAAAAATAGTTCGTATTTTTATTGCCATAAAAGTCATGCTCTGTTAAAATAGCAGTGTAAGTAAGATTACAGGAGGATAGGGTTATGAAAGTATCAATTCTGATGGGCAGCGATTCAGACTACGATGTTGTCGTCGCTGCCGTCGATGTTTTAAAATCGTTTGATATTGATTGTGATGTACGCGTTTTATCGGCGCATCGCACGCCGCATCAAACCGTTAAGTACGTTGCACAAGCCGAGCAAAATGGCACTGAAGTATTTATTGGCTGTGCTGGCAAGGCAGCGCATTTAGCTGGTGTCATTGCCAGTGTAACAACTTTACCGGTTATTGGTTTACCGATAAAAACCTCGTTGATGGGCGGCTTAGATTCGCTCTTATCTATTGTCCAAATGCCAAATGGCGTACCAGTGGCAACCGTCGCCGTCAATGGTGCAGCCAATGCGGGACTACTGGCAACACAAATACTCGCCTTAAAGTATCCTCAATTAAAAGAAAAATTAGCTGAATATAAAGCAAATATGGCAGCACAAGTTGCCGAAAAAGACAGTCGCATCGCCACGCGTTTAAATGGAGGAGAACAATGAAAAAATTAGAAATGCTCTATGAAGGCAAAGCTAAAAAAGTTTATAAAACCGACAGTGAAAAGCATTATATCGTTGAATACAAAGACGATGCAACTGCTTTTAATGGCGTTAAAAAGGGCCAAATTGCCGGCAAAGGTGTCGTCAACAATAAAATGTCGTCAATTTTGTTTGCAATGCTGGAAGAAGCCGGTATCCCAACCCATTTTGTCGAGTGCATAAGCGATGACGAACAATTGGTAAGGGCAGTTGAAATCGTGCCACTTGAAGTCATTATTCGCAACACCATTGCCGGCTCAATGGCCAAGCGCCTTGGCATTAAAGAGGGCACTGAACCGAACTGTACTATTTTTGAATTGTGTTATAAAAATGACGATTTAGGTGACCCTTTGATCAATGAAGACCACGCGGTTGCAATAGGCTTAGCGACGCGCGAACAAATAAAAGAAATCAAACAATACGCCCTACAAATTAACGATATACTAAAGGCCTATTTTGTTGAAAAGGGCATTAAATTGGTCGACTTTAAATTAGAATTTGGCCTACATGACGGCGCCATTCTCTTAGCCGATGAAATATCGCCCGACACTTGCCGCTTTTGGGATTTAGAAACCGGCAAAAAAATGGATAAAGACCGCTTTAGACGCGATTTAGGCGATGTCGAAGCAACCTATCAAGAAGTACTTGGGAGGCTCAAATAAATGCTAGCCTGTCCGCATGATGATAAATTGCGCGAAGAATGTGGCGTTATCGGCATATATAAACAGGGGGCGTCCAACTTAACGCAAATGCTCTGCTATGGCTTAATTGCCCTACAACATCGCGGCCAAGAAAGTGCCGGCATTGCCTTAAATCGCTTCGGCAATGTCGTGCACTACAAAGAAATGGGCTTGGTGCAAGATGTATTCACACCAGCGATTATGCAGAGCTTAGGTACAGGTGACATCGGCATTGGCCACGTCAGGTATTCAACAACTGGCGAAAGTTATGTTGCCAATGCGCAGCCGCTGGTTGTACATTACAAGGGCGGTGGCATTGCACTTGCACACAATGGCAATTTGGTCAACGCTGCCGCGTTGCGTAACGAATTGGAAGATAATGGTTCGATTTTTTCGACGACAATAGATACCGAGGTGATCGCCAATTTAATTGCAAGGCATTACAGCCTAGGCTATCAAGAGGCGGTCATTAGGGCGCTACAAGATGTGTCGGGCGCCTATGCGCTGGTCATCACTTGTGAAGATAAATTAATTGGCTTGCGCGACCCTTATGGGTTAAGACCGCTTTGTTTGGGCGAATTTGCCGATGGCGGCTATATATTAGCGTCTGAAAACGTCGCTTTTGATATGGTGGGCGCCAGCTATTTGCGCGATATCAATCCCGGTGAAATGGTAATTATCGACGGCAACGGCATTACCAGTCATACTTATTGCCCACCACGCCGCAAGTCAATTTGTTCATTTGAATACGTTTATTTTGCGCGCCCCGATTCGACAGTTGACGGTAGAAATATCTACGAAGCACGACGCGAGGCCGGTAAAATACTGGCAAAAGAGCACCCAGTAGAAGCTGACTTGGTCATCGCTGTACCCGATTCGGGTAAATCGGCGGCAATTGGCTATGCACAGCAATCGGGTATTCCCTTTGGCATCGGCTTAATTAAAAACAAATACATGGGCAGAACCTTTATACAACCCAATCAAGAAATGCGTGAATTGGCGGTGCGTTTAAAACTAAATGTCTTACAGTCCAATGTCAAGGGCAAGCGGCTTGTTTTAATCGACGATTCCATTGTCAGGGGGACAACTAGCAGGCGCATTATCGATATGTTAAAGGCAGCCGGCGCTACTGAAGTGCACGTTCGGGTCAGCTCGCCCCCGGTGACACACAGCTGCTATTTTGGCATTGATACGCCCAATCGCCAACACTTGGTAGCAGCAACCCACAGTGTTGAGCAAATACGGGAAATGATTCATGCCGATTCGCTTGGCTTTATCAGTCAGCAGGGCTTAATCGATGCAGTCGGCTTGGGTAATCGGGCACTTTGTACCGCCTGCTTTAGTGGCAATTATCCAATGCCAGTGCCGCAGTTGACGATTACTTAACTTAGAAAAGAGTTGAAAATGTCTAATAAAATTACTTATGCCGATTCAGGCGTCAATATTAAAGAGGGCTATTTAGCCGTCGAAAAGATGAAGCAACACGTCAAGAGCACATTTAATGCCAATGTTTTAACTGATATTGGCAGCTTTGGTGGGCTTTTTAAATTGCCCCTTGACGGCATGTCAGAACCGGTTTTGGTATCGGGTACCGATGGCGTTGGCACCAAATTAAAAATAGCATTTATGGCAGACAAACACGATACAGTTGGTCAAGACCTGGTCGCAATGTGTGTTAACGATGTGCTTTGTCAAGGCGCACAGCCGCTTTTCTTTTTAGATTACTTGGCAACTGGTAAGCTCAATGCAGCTCAGGCAGCTGATATCGTCAAAGGGGTAGCCGCCGCCTGTCGCCTGTCGGGCTGTGCCTTAATCGGTGGCGAAACAGCTGAAATGCCCGGTTTTTATTCTGAAGGTGAATACGATATGGCCGGTTTTACGGTCGGCTTAGTTGATCGCCCCAATATTATTGATGGCCAAAACATAAAAGCTGGCGATGTCGCGATAGGCATTGCCTCGTCGGGTTTTCATTCTAATGGCTATTCATTAATTCGCAAATTAATTTTTGATGTCGCCAAGCTGTCGCTCGACGACACTTACCCCAATACTGATAAAACTGTAAAAGAGGTGTTACTGACACCGACAGCACTTTACGTTAAGCCGGTTCTCGAATTATTGAAGCAGGTAACAGTTAAGGGGGCTGCACATATTACGGGTGGTGGTTTTATCGAAAATATTCCACGCGCACTACCAGCAGATATGGCAGTTAAACTCAATCGCGCGGCATGGCAGGTGCCGCCGCTATTTAGAACACTACAGTCGCTCGGCAATTTAAGCGACCAAGACATGTTTAATACCTTTAATATGGGTATTGGCTTTGTCGTTATCGTCGCGGCTGAAGATGCTGAAAAATCCTTGGCGATACTTAACAGCGACACATCGGCATATCAGATTGGTGAGGTTGTCACAGCGAATAAAGGTGTTATACTATGAAGCGAATCGCCGTCTTAGTATCGGGGTCGGGCAGTAATTTACAGGCCTTAATTGATGCCGTTGCCGCTAATAAAATAAGTCATGCGACGATTGATTTGGTGATTAGCTCAAAAAAAGACGTCTATGCCCTTCAGCGCGCTGCTAATCACGGCATTGCCAGTGCGGTGGTAGCGCGCAGCCAATATGATGAAGACGATTATCAAAATGCGCTATTGCACTTATTAAAAACCTATCGAATAGACTATATTGTACTGGCCGGCTTTTTAGATATACTGCCGAAGGGGTTAACAGAGCAGTATCAGCATTGCATAGTCAATATTCATCCGTCGTTAATTCCGGCTTTTTGCGGCAAGGGTTTTTATGGCATGCATGTTCATCAGGCAGTTTATCAAAGTGCTGCAAAAGTCAGTGGCGCTACGGTTCACTTTGTCGATGGCGGCATTGATAGCGGAGCGATTATCGCTCAGCAGAGTATTGCGATTACCGAAAAAGATACGGCAGAATCGATTGCCCAAAAGGTATTAAAAATTGAACATACGATATTGCCCGAGGTGGTTGACGCATTAGTCAATCAGCGGATAAAATGGTATGATAGCAGACCATTTATAATTAAGGAATAACTATTCAGGTGTGCCAGAAGTTTGTCATTTCGACTGAGCTGGAGAAATCTGCCACGCTGTCATTTCGACCGAAGCAGCTTTGCTGCGAAGTGAATAAATCGCGGCTTTAAAAACAAGGGTTTCTCCCCATTACGTGCTCTGCACTTCAGCTGACACGACAATGTGTTTCAGACTAGTGACTGAATAGTTACACAAGGGGCAATATAATGGCTAAAAAACAAAAAACTAATAAAAAGAATAAAGCTAAACAAGACTTAGCGCTTGAAAAAATGCTAAATTTAAAGAAAAAGAGGATAAGACTCTTTATTGTTGGTGCGCTGATATTAGCGATGACAATTGGCTTGTTTGTGCAAAGCGAGCGCTCGACGCTATCTTTTATCGGGCTTGCTTTGGCGCTTTTGGGTGGCGCGTTGATGGTATTTGATTACTACAAAGATACAAAGGGTTAAGGTGTTTTCAACTTTCTGGCGATCGAAATGCAAGCGCTGGCGTATATCGGGCTTCAATATGCCGACATGTTGTCGTATGTCATAGCGATTGAAACGCTCCTTGTACTGAAATCGTTCCGCTTTATCGTTTCGCTAGGACAACCCACTTCGCGGAACGTTACGCGAAAGACAAAGCTCCAGCGCGTACTGGAGTCGCTGACAATCTAAGCAGATTGCTCGCAATCTGCTGCGACGCAAGTTTTTTATTTTTTTCATTGGTTTTTTTAATTAAAACAAATAAAATAACGAAAGACTAGTCGTTATGAACTATGCAATGTTTTATTCATACAAAGGTGTTGGATTAGCTAACACACCGACTTGTCATTTCGACCGAAGTGGAGAAATCTCGGTTTTTACGGCGATTAGAATAAAACGCTTTCCACTGTTTATAATGAAACGAGGTAGCTTATGAAAAAAAGAGCTTTATTGAGTGTTTACGACAAAACTGGCATTGTCGATTTTGCCAAAGCGCTGGTGGCGCTAGACTATCAAATTGTTTCAACCGGTGGTACTTTAAAAAAATTGCGCGACAACGGGGTTGAGGCGGTTAGTGTTTCTGATATTACTGGTTTTGTCGAATGTCTTGACGGTAGGGTAAAAACACTACACCCTGTTGTTCACGCCGGCATTTTGGCGATGCGTGACAATGATGACCATATGGCAACTTTGGCACAACAAAGCATTGTACCGATTGACATTGTCGCCATCAATCTATACCCGTTTAGAGAAACAGTTAGTAAGCCAGACCATACAATGGCTGATGCAATTGAAAACATTGACATTGGCGGACCAACTATGTTGCGATCGGCAGCTAAAAATCATAAAGATGTCTTAGCTATTGTCGACCCGACTGATTATAACGATGTCGTCGCGCAACTTAAAAAAGGCGGCCTATCATATAACAAAAGGCAACTTTTAGCACTTAAAGTTTTTGAACACACTGCGCATTACGATGCAATGATCAGTAGCTATTTGCGTTCTAACATCGGTGAGGCACCACAGTTCCCCGCTAAGTTGACATTGCCTTTTGATTTTGTCGACGCACTGCGCTATGGCGAGAACCCACAACAGAAAGCAGCTTTTTATCAAGATGCGCTCGCCCTACAAAATGGCTTAGCCAATGCTGAACAGTTACATGGCAAGGCGCTTTCCTTTAACAATTTAAATGATTCCGAAGCAGCTATTTCAGCGGTTAGTGTCTTTGATAAGCCAACTTGCGTGGCGGTAAAACACGCCAACCCCTGCGGCATTGGTCAAGCCAATGACATTTTTACAGCCTATCAAAAGGCGTATCAAGCCGATAACCTATCGATATTTGGCGGCATTTTAGCGTTTAATCGGCCGGTTAACAAAGCGATTGCCGAGCAGGTTAACAAGATATTTATCGAGGTGGTGATTGCGCCCGATTACGAACCAGCTGCACTTGATATCTTAAAGCAAAAAAATAATATTCGCCTACTGAAAATGCCAATTGTAGCACAGGCTAATGGCTATGATTTCAAGCGTTTAAGCGGTGGCTTGTTAATTCAAGAAAGTGATGACCTACTCTATGATAAACTGACAGTCGTCACTGAAACACAACCGACGGCTGAACAACTAGCAGATGTCGACTTTGCTTTACAGGCTGTCAAGTTCTTAAAGTCAAATGCCATTGCCATTGCCAAAGACGGACAAACTTTGGGCATGGGGCCCGGTCAAGTCAGCCGCATTTGGGCCGCTCAGAAAGCGGTCAGTCAAGCCGGCGATAAGGCAAAAGGGGCAGTTATGGCATCAGATGCCTATATTCCATTTAATGATGTCATTGAATTAGCTGCCGATGCTGGCATTGCGGTTATCGTCCAACCAGGCGGTTCAAAAAACGATCAAAAGGCGATAGACGCTTGTAATCAAAATGGTATTGTCATGCTGTTTTGTGGCACGCGTCACTTTAAACATTAGGAGGCTAATATGAATGTATTAATTGTTGGTAGTGGTGCGCGTGAGCATACAATAGCTTGGAAGATAAAGCAAAGCGATGCGCTCAAGCAATTATTTGCCGTGCCGGGCAATGCTGGTATTGCTCAAATAGCCACTTGTTTTGAAGGCGACGTGATGGACTTCGACCATATTTTAACGCTTTGCAAAGCCAATCAAATTGATTTGGTCATCGTTGGGCCAGAAAACCCGCTCTGCGGCGGCTTAGTTGACTTTTTAGCACAGCATGACATTCAGGCGTTTGGCCCCAATAAAAAAGCTGCCATGTTAGAGGGCAGCAAGGCCTTTTCAAAAGATTTTATGATGCGTCATGGTATACCAACGGCGAAATATAAGCGTTTCACAGATGCCGCATTGGCAAAGCAAGCGCTAGCGCAATTTGGGTTGCCAGTCGTTGTTAAAGCCGATGGCCTAGCGGCTGGTAAGGGGGTTATTATCGCCGAGACATTAGCTGAGGCTGAACGAGCAATTGATGATATGATGTTAAACGCCAAGTTTGGCAATGCTGGTGATGAAGTTGTCATCGAAGAATTTCTAACGGGCATTGAGGCATCGCAAATTTGTTTTGTCGATGACAATATGATTTTAGCGCTGGCGGGTTCGCAAGATTACAAGCGGGCAGGCGATGGCGATTTAGGTCTTAACACTGGTGGCATGGGCAACTATTCGCCCAGTCGTCAGTATTCTGATATCGTTAAACAAAATATCGAAAATGAGATATTAAAGCCTTTATTAAGAGGTTTACAAGAAGAGGGGTTAACCTACTCGGGTTGGCTGTTTATTGGTTTAATGATCAAAGATAACCATGCCAAGGTAATTGAATTTAACGTGCGCTTTGGTGACCCAGAAGCCGAAAGCATTTTGCCGCGGCTCGATAACGACTTACTAGATGTCATTGAAAAGGCGCAAAATAATGCACTTAGTGAAGTCGATTTAAAATGGACAAAGCAGCACAGCGTTGTCGTTATAATGGCTTCGGGCGGATACCCCGAAAACTATCAAAAGGGCAAAGTGATCACTGGGCTTGACGAAGTCGAAGACTGTCTAGTCTTTCATGCTGGCACAAAACAGCAAGGTGATGCCATTGTAAGCAATGGCGGCCGCGTGTTGGCGGTGACGGCGCTGGCTGATAGCTTGGCAGAAGCGCGTCAAAAGGCCTATCAAAATATTGAAAAAATTAGCTTTGAAGATTGCTTTTATCGCAAGGATATAGCAAAGTAGAGGCATACCATTTAAAAAAGTCTCTATATTACAATGTATTGCGCGTTATAATTAAGTTACAAAAAGCCTACAAAACCGCTATTTTTAGGCTTTTTTGCTTGGTTTTTAAGACGAAGCTTGGTATGATAAAGAGGTTATTAATTGAAATCGTTTT
>PDWI01002144.1_pt1 | contig 31380 bp, 22 predicted proteins | sample 1430891 | NCBI WGS metagenome assembly PDWI01 (sample SAMN01162508, study PRJNA174530) | Oral metagenome, whole genome shotgun sequencing project. | biome: Marine environment; feature: Marine mammal; material: Swab sample of the gingival sulcus; isolation source: swab sample of gingival sulcus... | reverse complement strand
CAATAGTTCGTTCCATTTTAAGCTGCAATTTTGCCGAAATTAATAAGTTCATTGACATTTTTTATATTTTTCAGCTTGTATTTAGGCACAGCAAACACGTCAATAAATCTTTCCATCATTAAGATGTTGTTATACATTGTTTTAACATCAGACATTGAAAAAGCAGCGCGCTTTTCTTTTGGTACTGAAATCCAATGTAAAACCTTTGCAATATTTATCGCCGTGAGAGAAGCGTTGAAGTGAAAATTCAGTTTTTCCCTACTCCTTGCTTGGCAGTCATTAAGTCCTGTATGCTGTTTGGCATCTCTGTATAAAAATTCTATTTGAAAACGATTTTTGTAAAATTTTATAATTTCAGCACCTTCTTGTTCTAAATCGGTAGAGAAAAATAATAGATTTTTACGGTTTGCTTCTTTCTTGAATATTCTTATCACTAAATTTATTGTTCTTTTGAGTGCTTTGGAATACACAATGCCCTGATAATCTGTATAATTATCATCATCTGTTATCTTATTAAAATATTCCTCATTAATGTTTTTAAGGTCTATCTTGCCATCATATTTTTTTGGTCTTCCTTTTTTGCCTGTTTTTTTGCCTTGATAAAGATACATCAGATTTGCGTCGCTTCTCAAACGGCTTATTACCTCAAGATTTGTTTCTTCTTTTATCTTGTCAATAAAAGGCTTCTTTGAAAAATAAGCATCAGCAACGAGAAAAGTAGAAATTAGCTCTAATACATCTTTTCTATCAATAAGAATATTTGCATACCATTCAAGAAGTGTCATAGTTTTGTTGTCAAGTTCTTCATAATTTGGTGTTTGTATTGCTTCAAGATGAAATGCTGTCTTATTATCTACATCAATAGCGGCTATACCACCAATTTCAAGACCAAATTTTGCAGCACCATGAACACCTGACCAAAATTTATCTTTACCATAGGTTGCATTTCCCGATTTGCTGATATAACTTGGGTCAAAGGCAATTGCAAATTTACCACTGCCATGGGATATTGTCATATTTTTGTTAAAATCTAAAAAATTAAATTGTTTTTCAAATTGTTTTCTATATCTTTGCTCCCCGAATTTACCAAAACGTCCAAACTGAGTAAAGTTCATTTTACCTTTAATGCTAAGGAATAAAAGCATAATTTCTATGAAAAAGTCCCTACGGGGTTTACTTATAGTAAAACAGTTGCTTAATGTGCTATATACCAATACTTTAACTTTTAAGTAATGATTTTCAGGCTTTTTTCCTAATTTTTCAACACTTTTTTTTGCATTTATTTTACTGATATTCAGTATCCTAAGAAAAAATATAACGAACTATTGAAATTATAGAATTTTATAAAAATTTTCTAACTTTGTGCGTTCGTATTTAAGGCAAAAATGCCAAATTGTTTTATATTTATCGCCCAATGGGCGATGATGCACTAAAATTGTTAATTTATAAAATATGACTGTACAAGATACTGATAATCAGAAACTTTTCTTAGATTTAGACAATGTTATACAAGCTAAAAATAAGCGTTTATATAAGGTTTTGCCTCGCTTTGTGATGAGCTATTTGAAACGAATTGTTCATCAAAAAGAGCTAAATTATATAATGCGAACATTCAAAGATTTGGAGGGATTAGAGTTTGTAGAAGCTGTTTTGAAGCATTTTAACGTGAGAACAAAGGCAATAGGTGTAGAAAATGTGCCTACCAACGGACGGTTTGTGTTTGCATCAAATCACCCTATCGGCGGTGTTGATGGAATGATTTTTATGCAAGAAGTGGGCAAATTTTTCGGACCAAACAAGTCGATGATAAACGACCTTTTGATGCACATTACAAATATGCAATCGTTGTTTGTGGGAGTGAACAAACATGGTGCAAATTCGCGAGAAAGTTTGGAGGCAATTAATAAAACTTTTGATTCTGATGAGCATATTTTAATATTTCCTGCCGGATTGGCATCGCGCCGAAAAAAGGGCGTGATAAAAGACCCTGAATGGAAAAAAACTTTTATAACAAGAGCTGTAAAACATCAAAGAGACGTTGTTCCTGTTCATATTTCGGGCAGATTGTCAAATTTTTTCTATAATCTTGCAAACTTGCGCAAATTTTTAGGTATTAAGGCAAATCTTGAAATGCTGTATTTATCAGACGAAACATTTAAACAAAAAGAGAAAGAATTTGTTATAACTTTTGGTAAACCAGTTAGTTACAGTACTTTTGATAAACGCCATTCGCATTATGAATGGGCGCAACTTATGAGAGAACATATATATAAGGTAAAGGATAATGCCGGAGTGAAGTTTGAGTATTAAAAATTGAGAGTTGAAAATTTTAAATTAAAGCAAAAAATCAAAAAATAAATGAAAGAGTTAATAGAACCGATACCCGTAGAGGTTTTAGAGAAAGAACTAAGCCAAGATAAATTAATGAGAAAAACCAATTATGCCGATAATGAAATTTATGTTATCAATCATCATAATGCGCCAAATGTGATGCGCGAAATTGGACGATTGCGCGAAATTTCGTTTAGAACAGCCGGAGGCGGAACGGGTAAAGACACTGATATTGATGATTACGATACATCGGAAAATCCTTATTATCAGTTAGTTGTGTGGGAGCCGCGCGAAAAAGAAATAATAGGCGGATATAGGTTTATCAACTGTGGAACTGCCTCGAAAGATGCTGACGGAAATTTTCAATTAGCCACAACCGGATTGTTCGATTTTTCTGAAAAGTTCATAAATGAATATTTGCCATATACTATTGAGCTTGGGCGTTCGTTTGTTCGCCCTGAATATCAGGCAAAAAATGCAGGCAGAAAAGCATTATACGCGCTTGACAATTTGTGGGACGGACTGGGCGCAATAACAAAGGAAAAACCTAACGCGAAGTATTTTTTTGGTAAAATTACAATGTATGGGCATTTTGACAATGTTGCGCGCGATATGATTTTGTATTTTATGTCGAAATATTTTAAGGATAAGGAAAATTTAATGACTGTGAAATCTCCGTTGGGCTTAACGGCTAAAAAAGAGATGCTTAAACAAGTTTTTACAGGTGGAAATTATGACGCTGATTATAAAATTTTAATGCGCGAAGTGAGAAACAGAAACGAAAATATTCCGCCGCTGTTTAATGCCTACATGAATTTGTCGGATAGCATGAAAGTGTTCGGAACGGCTATTAATAAAAAGTTTGGCGGAGTGGAAGAAACGGGCATCTTGGTTACTATTGGCGATATTTATCCTGCCAAAAAAGATAGGCACATTACAAGTTATTCGCCTACCGGATTTAGTTTTTAACACGATTTTACCCTCGAAAAAAGCAATGACCTTGTTGGTATTTTTTTTACTTTCAAGGTCTTGTTTTTTTAGTGCTTTTGGCTGTTAGCCTCTGGTTTTTAGCTTATTTTACTTTCAGCAAAATAATTTAACTGTAAAAAGCTAATGGCTAAAAGCCAAAGGTTAAAGTCTTAAAAATCTTAAAATCAAAGCGATAGTGTCTTTTAATCATTCAAAAAAAAAGTTTAAATCACTTCTGTAAAAAAAATATCCCAAATAGAAACTTTGCCTAAAATGTAAACATTTCTAACAATATGAACATTCCCAAACTGCCCATTAAAAAACCGGCATAAATTTGTGCGGAATTATGTTCTTCGAGTTTTAATCTGGCGTAGGCAATTATGCCGGCAATTATGCTTATGGTTGCCAAAATGTAAGATACATCAGTATAAAAATGTATGCCGAAATAATACAAAGCCGCCATCAATCCGCCCAAGCCAACCAAATGTGCGCTAATTTTCCACACAAAATAAATGATGGCACACAAAAAAATCAATATAGATGACGATGCCATAAATATTCTGATAAAATCAAAGGCAAACGATTGAATATGACTAAGCAAATAGGCTGAATATGAATATGATACGGCTACTAATGCAAAGGGAACAATTCGCTCCTTAGTGTCGGTAATTTTTAATTTTGATATTAGGTTCAGCATTCGCGCGAGCAAAATCATTGCCAACGGAGCAACCAACGAAAAAGCTACAACCACAAAAAAAATGTAGTTTTTTTGTGCCGGCTGCAAAATTTGAAAATAAATATTACTGCCAAATAATATCAGCAGCAAATACAAAGGCATTAGCACAGGGTGGAAAATTATTGACAAAATATAAGAAAAATTCCACTTATTTGACTGTGTTTCTACTCCTTGCATATATCGTTGATTTGCGATTTATCGGTGTTGGTTTTCTTAATGAATTTCAACCACGTTTTGCAATAAATACTATCAATTTTCATCAACAAACTGTCGGATAATGACAATTCTGACTGAATACTGTCGTTGCTAATAATTTGCAAAACGGCTTTATTTTCAGCGTTTTTGCCAATAATTTTTACATTTTCTAAGGATTTTACTTCCGGCTTCAAATTTTTTACTACAAATTCTTTTAGCTTAATGTCTTTGTATTTCAGCAACTTTTTTACGGAAGAATTGCGCACATTATTTGCCCAAAATCCAAATCCGGGAAAAGATGCCGCCGTTTCTAAAAAAGTTAAGCCGTTAAAAAACTCGGTGGTGGGAGCATAAACCGATTTTTCCGTTATTTTTGCTTGTGCTGCTTCCATCAATTTGCTGCCTTTGCTTATCAATATCGAGGGTATGGCAACATATAGCAACAGTAAAACCACAAGTGGCAAAAAAAATAATTTTTTCTTTTTTCTGCGTTCAAATTGTATAGAACTCATTTTTATTTAGTTTATTAATTCATATTCAAGCATTTGCCATTTGTCTTTGCTTGTTTTTTTTACTAATTGAAGTTGGCAATTGGTTGCAATTTTGTTTATATCATCAAAATCATTCTCGTAAAAACCGCTTAACAGTAGCAAACCGTTTTTGTTCATTCGTTTGGCATATTCGGGAATGTCGGCAAGTAATACATTTTTGTTGATATTGGCAAATATTACGTCATATTTTTTTGCATCTAACACCGATACATCGCCGTGTAGCACTTCAATTTTATCTGTTTTGTTGAGTTTTATATTTTCAATTGTGTTGTTATACGACCAAATATCAAAATCTACGGCTCTGATATAATCTGCTGATTTCATGGCTGATAGAATTGCTAAAACGCCTGTTCCGCAACCCATATCAAGCACACTTTTGTCCTCAAAATTTAGTTTTAAAATTTCTTCTATTATTAAACTTGTAGTTTGATGATGTCCGGTGCCGAAAGCCATTTTCGGGTCGATATTTATTACATAATCAACATCGGGGAAATCATTGTGAAACGAACTTTTTATAACACATTTATTATCAATGAGTATCGGTTGGAAATAATTTTCTTCCCATGTTTTGTTCCAATTTTGTTGCTCAATACTTTTGTGTGAAAATTCAATGCTAAATTCCTTATTTTTAGCTATATATAATGATGATAAAATATCTTCGCTCCAATCTTCCTCTTTTATATATGCCAATAATTCGGTTTCATTTTCTACAAAACTTTCAAACGGGAAATTGCTTAATTCTGCCATCAAAATTTCTGCAACCTCCGAACTATAAGGATTTATTTTACACCTTAATTCTATGTAATTCATAATGTGTTAATGTTGTAATGTTAAATTTGCTGTTTTTTCTTGTGCGGTTAAGTTTTTTGCGCTGCAAAATTGTAAAAAAATAAGATAACCCCAAAATATTCATCTGCCAGTATTTTGCAAAACATATTTTGTGTTATGCAATATCTTGATTATGAGTACTATAATTGCTTATTACTAATTGCTCATTGAGCGAAGTTTTGTTTCTATTTATTTGCTCTAATATTGTTCGACCTGTGTAGCAAATCGGAAAGTTGCAAAATTTTTGATTTTAAATTTTTATTATAATTCGGATTTTGCATTAAAAAACTATCAACTACTGCTGCGGCTTCGCGCGTATTGTAGCGACCAATGGAATATGCCAACCAATTTTTAGGAAAAAATATATCGCCCGTTTGTTGGATTTCTTCCAACATATCGAGGGTTTCGCGCAAATATTTAACCGAATGTTTGGCGCGCAAAGGGTGATGAAGATAATATAAAGCACTACGAACCCAAATTTCGTGTTGCCTGTTTTCAGGATTTTTTAAACTTTCAAAAAATTTGTCGCGTATGGCACTATCGGGCGACACTGCCGGCTGCAAAAACTGAAATTTTAATTTATTTTCGACATTTTCTATGCGATTAACTTGTTCATTTAAAAGAAATTCGGTTTTATCATAATCGCGCACCGATAAAGCAAGCGCAATTTTGGAATAATCGGTAGTCGATAGCTTCAAAGAACCAAAAGGTAATTGGTCTTCCCAAATTTCGTATAAATAATATTGTGTGTTTTCGCTCATAAATACCGAAAGCAAAACATCGAATATCGCCGATTTTATTTCGTTTGCGTCGGTTGTTTCCGATTTATTAATAAGTGCTTTTTCAAAATCAAGAGCATATTTTGCCTTAATATTTTCATCGGTGAAAAACCACCAACTAATTTCGATATAATTTAAGATTAATTGAATATTTTGTTTTATTTTTTCAGTTTCCAATGCTTTTAGCATCGCTTGTATGTAGGTAGCAACATCTAAATTGTAATTTACAACCGCCTGAAACATAGTTATATATACGCTTGTACGCACAAGGTCGTCTTTAATAGTGGAAACATTTTGCAGCAAAAACTCTTTGTCGTCTTCATTCAACACAAAATATCCGTAGCCATAAGCACCTCCGTTTATTAACACAAAATCGGGCTTTTCGCAGCCTATTGCCTCGCTTATTTCCATTTTTTGTTTATCAAAATAAATTGGCAACTCTTTTGATTTTCCATTTTTAAACAACAAAATGCGTAAATTTTGCTTCCAAAATCGGTTTTCGCCAAATGGGTCGTTTTGGTGCAATGTAAATTTCGTAATTTTATTGTCGGAATATTCAATATCGGCATTTATTGTCGGCATTCCCTTTTGCATTACCCACATTTTGCTCCACTCATCAAGGTTGAATTTTGTGTGTTTATCAAAAATATCTATCAAATCTTGCCATTCGGCATTTCCATAACTATATTTTTCGAGATATTCGCGCAAACCGTCTTGCATTGCTTTTTCGCCAATCAATTGCTCTAAATTAGCCATTACAATAGGCGATTTAAAATAAATTATATCGTCGTATAAAGTGCCTGCAAATTTCAGATTATCAAGCTCTTGCTGAATTGCATGTGTGCCGGCACTGCGGTCGGTTTGATATGCTCGCGGATAATTTGCAGTAACAAAATTAAGGTCGTGATTCATGTTAGGAAACATCGGGTGAACTATTTTTGCGGCAAACAATTCGGCATAAACTTCTTTAAGCCACACATCGTCAAACCATTTCATAGTTACCAGATCGCCAAACCACATGTGCGAAACCTCGTGCGCAATAACCGATGCGCGTTTAATAATTTCCTCCAACGATGACGATGCCGACATAAATAATCGCGAACTTCGATAATAAATTGCGCCCACATGCTCCATTCCGCTAAATTGAAACGATGGAATAGTAACGAAATCAAGTTTATCGAAAGGATATTTTATGCCGGTGTAATTTTCCATAAATTCAACCGACCGAAAGTGCATATCAAACAAAATATCAGCATTTTTCTCCACTAATTTTATGTTAGGCTCAATATGATAAAAATTAATGGTTCGTCCATTTTTTGTTTTTTGCAATTTTTGAAATTTTCCGGCAGTAAAAGCAAAATGATAAGTGCTAATTACTTTTGTTTGCTTAAATTTTAAATATCTGCTTTGGTTTTTCACTGTGTCTTCCAAAATTCTACCATTCGACAGTGCTGTCCAATCTTTTGGAATGACCAATTCTAATTCAAAATTGGCTTTTATATCGGGCTGGTCAAAACAAGGAAACACGATAGATGCCTTGTCGGGCACAAAAAGTGTGTATAAGAAATTTTTGTGTCTGTTGAGCGAAGCATCGCCCGAAATAAATTCAATTTTTACCTCATTTTTGCCTTTTTTGCAAAATATTTTTGGTATCATAATATGTTCTGTATCAGACCAATAATTTATTTTTTCGGCATTAGCCTCTACCGATAAAATTTGCTTCGTATTATTTTGAAAATCTAAAATTACATCTTGTGGTTTATCTGCTAATGTGAAAGAAATTGTGGCTTTTCCGGTTACTTTTTCGTTTTTCTCGGCAGGAATATTAAATTGCAATTTATAAATTACATTACTTATCTTAGATTTTCGTTCTTTGGCAAGTTCATGCGAAACTCCCGCTTCCACATGAAAGTTTTTTGGTTTTGTACAAATCATAAATATTGTTATTAGAAATATTAATATATATTTTATCGCTTTCATTTGATTAGGTAGAGGACAAACATTTGTAAAATTTATTTAATTGAAAATAAATTTTTTAACTCAATTTATGAGGTCTATTTTTTGTTCTACCAGCAAAAAAAATACCAAATTGGGCGTAAAAATTACAGATGTTCCTAATGGGTTTAAATGATGCGAATTACATATTTTTTTTTTATTTTGAGCAACTTTGTGGTTGTAAAGTTACTTTAAGTGTGTAAATTTGAGCTCAAGAATGTTAAAAGCAATTTATTTAACCTTATTTTTAACCGCAAAGAACGCAAAGTCAAGCGTAAAGAACGCAAGAACTTAATCTTTTTTGCGACCTTTGCGAAATATTCTTTGCGTTCTTTGCGGTTAAAAATCAATAAAAATATTTCTCTGAACAGCCCTAATTTGAGATTAAAAATTAGGTTTTGCCAGTCTTCTTAACACGTAATTGAATTAAAATACAAAATTATCTCTAAACGACTCTTGTTTTTTGTATTCAAGACCTTGAAACATTGATGATTTCACATTTATTCTGAAATGATAACTTTTATATGTTCCGAAAGGCACAAAATTGAAGCTCATTTGCCAGCAATGCAGGTCGCGCGAAATGCTGACATTCGTGTAAGTAAGTTTTCGTTCGGTAAAATCGTAACTACCATTAGCACTCAACGACCATTTTGGGGTTAGCGTAAAACTTGCGTTCAAATTTATCATCTGATAATATTGCGACCTAAATTTGTGTTTTTTCTTCACGTAGTTCGTGTTATTGTATCGTAGTGAGTAGCTGATACTTACATTCCAAGGGATTTTAAAATTATAAGCCAACTTATTGCTTCCTTTTTGCTTGTCGTTACCATCACCCGACAAATTTTTATCAAGAGTTCCATCTTTTTTATATAAACCTTCGCCCAAATCATTGTTCTCTTCCTCCGAGTTGTTCTCCTCTTCTTCCTCTTCTTCTTTTTTCTTTTTTCGTTGAAAAATTTGCGAGTTGATTGAGCCGCTCAAAGTGATGCTACTATTTGCCAAATGTCCAATTTTTCGTTCATGAGTCCAATATAATTTGTTGATTTTTGTAGCTCCTCCACGAACGGTGTCGGTCATATATACGTCTATCATTCCGTTGTACGTAACACTTATTTGTTTGAACAACCGCGTGTTGGCACTCAGTTGAATTGGCGCAAAATTCATAGAATCGGCAGCAATATTATACGAACTTCCAAATCTAAAACTATTCAATATTACTATTTTTTTAAGTTGCTGCGAAGTGTCAGCCGAGTGTACTTTCATTTCCAAATTATTATCAACACTCAAACTAATATTACCGGATTTTCCTCGCGGAGCAGTACCAAAAATTCCGTTTCCGTATATTGAAAACAACCGGTCGGGGTCGTCAGGATAGAGAATGTCTTGCGTATAGTATCCCCAACTTGGTCGCCCGAAGTCTGGTCGGTAATTAAATGATAACGAAGGACTTACGACGTGTCGTATTGCAGCAATTTTCCCTTTCTTAAACTCTTTAATACCATATAATTTAGTAGATAATGGCGTAGAAAAAGAATAATCGTAAACGTGGTAAAAACCCATGCTGTGGTTAGGCACAGTATCATTGTATGTCTCTAAAATTCCGAACTCGCCGTTTGCATCGTAACCATATACGGGGCGTTGTTTCAGCATACTTGTATAAATTCTACCTTGATAGGTGAAACTTGGAGACAGGTTAAAATGTTTTAAAACTTTTAAACTTGTAGAAATAGGAATGCTGTATCTAAATCCGTTTTGAAATTTGTCGATAGACGATTTCGTAAACAACATAGTATCAACGGTAGAAATTTTATTTTCAAGTTGAGATGAGAAACTTACGCCAATTTGTTCATACCATCGTTTTTCGCCTACTGCCTTGCGCCTTCTAAACGGAAATTGTTTGTTCATATTAAGCGTTAAAGTAGGCAAAGTTAAATCAACTTGCAAGGTTGTTAAATTTTGAGCGGCATTCATGTTTGCCGAAAAGTTGAATGGTGTTCCCGGAAAAGTTTTTGTGTATGCAATACTCGAAGATGCACTATTGTTGGCAAAATTTACGGGATTATACGAGTTATACGACCTTGATTTTGCCGAACCAAAATTCAGATTTACCGAAAAAGTACTTGTTGGGCTGGATTTTGGGTCTCTTGTATAGTTCAATTTTACCCAAAACATGGTCTCTTCTTGAAAATCTTTGGCAATATCTCTTTCGCCTTGTATTACTTTTTGGTAACTAATATCGAAATTTCCACTATACTTATAGCGTTTCTTATACCTTGATTGGGCTTTTATCGTCCAACTTCCGCTTGTGTATATACTACCGAAAAAGGTGAAATCTATATTTTTGCCTGCTGCCCAATAATAGCCCATATCTTGCAAAAAGAAACCTCTTCGTTCTTCTTCGCCATAGCTCGGAATAATAATTCCGGAACGTCTATTGCTTTGATTCGGGAAAAAACCGAAAGGTAATCCCATTGGGAAAATCGGAATATCGGAAATTACAAACCAAAATGGTCCTGTAACGGTTTTTTTTTCGGGAATTACTTTGGCTTTACTTAAATTGATGTAAAAATGAGGATGTTCGGCATCGCAAGTTGTGTATTTTCCGCCTGTAATATGGATTTCTTTATTAGGTTGAATTTTAGTGCGTCCTCCGTGTAGATAACCTCCACTTTCTTCGGTAATTACATCAGTAACTAAACCTTTCTTAGTTTTTGTGTTATATCTTATTGTCTTGATTTTATACTCTTTACCTCCTTGTTTAAATACAGGATTTTGTATTCTTTTACCTTCTTCGTCGAGTAAGGCATCGGCATATATCACACTCGAATCCATATCGACATATATGTATCCCGCGCTCAAATTTAGGTCGTCCATATTCAGTTTAGCATCGCCGTATGAATACACCTTTTTCTTAACTAACGAAAATCGCATGGAATCTTTTGCCGAGTGTGTTATAGGCGATTTTACTTCGCTTTCGGGTTGTTTCAACGATGCAGAATCGACAACAACTGAATCTTTTACTAATTTTATCGAGTCGTTTGACAATGCTGTTTGCGTGGTATCCAATTTTGCTGTTTCTTGCGAACTCACTCTTGATGAAATCGTTGAGAACAGTAAGGTCAATATGGCTATTATGTAAATCTTTTTGAACAAAACTATATGTGAAATCTTTTTGTATATTAGCATTTATCTTGTTTGCAATAAATTTAATTAAAAATTTATCTAACCGAAAGTAAATCATTCGGCAAAAAGCCACAAAGTAAATATAAAATACAATTACTTAAAAATAATAGTGATTTTTTTTAATATAATAATGTGTTAATATTTTGTAAATCAACTTAATAGGTCGTTTGTGATTTTTTATGTGTTTATAATCTGTTAATTGCACATTGTTTATTTATTTGTTCCACAATTTCGCGTTGTTTCGTTGTGGGCTATTATTGTGCCGTCCCTTTTGCCCACAATTCCGTTGCACTGCATTGTGGGCTATTGTTGTGTCGTCCCTTTTGCCCACAATTCCGTTGCACTGCATTGTGGTCTATTATTATGCCGTTCCTTTGTCCCACAATTCCGTTGCACTGCATTGTGGGCTATTATTATGCCGTCCCATGCGGGACTGGTCGTGCGTCAGCTTAATTGTTCATTGCTAATTGCACATTGTTCATTGATTTTTCCCACAATTTCGCGTTGCTTCATTGTGGGCTATTGTTATGCCGTTCCTTTGTCCCACAATTCCGTTGCACTGCATTGTGGGCTATTATTATGCCGTCCCATGCGGGACTGGTCGTGCGTAAGCTTAATTGTTCATTGCTAATTGCACATTGTTCATTGTTCAAATTCGTCTTGCCCGTTTTGTTTTATAAATTTAAAATTAAGCTCGGAAATTTCTAAAAAATCTTTACCATATTCAAAAATATCGTCATCAGAATACAGCCAATTTACAAATGTTGTGGTCATTTTAGCTTTGCTGGCTACTAAAAGTTTGTTCATTATATAAACTAAGGTTTTGGTAGAGCTAGAATTTATGTATTCAAAATAAAAATTGACTGTTGTTACTTCTTTTGGATTTTTTAAATAATCATCTAACCACTGTATAACAATACCATAGGTTTTTTCTGAGTCTTCCGGTATCGACCTGCCCGAAATTTCAATTGACCCTTTGTTGGTGTCCAATATTATTTGTGGAGTTTTTCGTGTTGATTGTATAAATATTTGATCCATTTTGAATGTTTTTATTTTTTTGAATTTACAAAGTGTTTATCCTTGCAATTTTGGATTAATTTAACCACAAGCATCAGCACTTCACAGGCTTTTAAAACCTGTGAAGTGTTTTATTTCTCTTCTTAATTTAGCAGAAAAAAAAGAAATGTTTTTATTTAAATGGTAATAATTTTTTTACAACTTCTTCATTTTGAGGACATATTATTGATGAACGTACATTGTCATACATGTCATCAATTTCACTTTGGTATGCCTCAATGATTTTATGTCTAACCATTTTCATAGTTGAATTTATCATCTTATTTTTTTCTGTAAATGGTTCTTCAACTATCCTAAAAACAGACGGTATCCACTTTTCAGGGAATTTATTGGCAAAGTCAGCTTCGTATTTGAATTTGTAAAATGATTTTTTTATCGCTTTCATTAAACTCTCTTCGTCAGCAATATGATTGTTGTGTATAAACTCTTTTACTTTTGCTGTATCTAAGGTAACAATGGCTGTTGTAAATTTCTTATGGTCGTTATATATCATCACTTGCGCAATCAAGTCTGAGCTAATGGTTATAGCTTCTTCAATTTCTTCGGGCGAGTATTTTTCCCCGTCTTCCGATATTAAAAGTGCTTTTTCTCTACCCACAACCATCAAAAAATCATCTTCTTCAATGTATCCCATGTCGCCTGTGTATAGCCAGCCATTTTCCAATACTTCTTCGCTTGCTTTTGGGTTCTTAAAATAGCCTTTCATTACATTGTTGCCGAGTATAGCAATTTCGCCTTTTGTTCCTTTTGGCACTTCGCGTCGTTCAGAATCTACAATTTTGCACTTAATGCCGGGCAAAACAGGTCCCGATGTGCCTAATTTATGAATGTCGTAAGTGTTTGCCGAAATAATAGGAGTGGCTTCGGTTTGTCCATATCCTTGATAAACAGGAACTCCCAATGTGTAGAAGAATTTTTGCTGCTTAATGTCTAATAATGCTCCGCCGCCTACACAAAATTGCAAATTGTCGCCAAAAATTGATTTTACTTTCTGAAAAATTAAAACATCTGCAAGTTTATACGGAATGAAATTAATAATTCGAGTGAGTAAATTGGCTTTTTTAAAGCCGTTTTCATTAATTTTAATTCCTGCCGTCATTCCCGCTTCAAACAGCCAGTGAATAAATCCACCTTTTTCTTTCACTCCATTTCTTATTTTCTTCATAAAATTACTTGTGAGCGCAGGCACTGTCAATAGAAAATCGGGCGAAACCTCTTTAAGATTTATAGGAATGTTTTTAATCGCATTAATATTTCCACCTCTTGCATCTACAAAGTAGATAGAAATTCCGCGCAACAGCGAAATGTAAATTCCAACGGTATGAGCAAATGAATGGTCGAGAGGTAAAATCAGCAGTGTTTTAAATCCGGCAGTTAATTGGAAAAAATCCATTGCATTATTACTATTGCTGTAATAATTCAATTGTGTAAGCATTATTCCTTTTGGATTACCTGTTGTTCCCGATGTGTATGAGATAGTTACAACGTCATCTTCGTTTATTTGGGCAATGCGTTCTTGTAGAGGTTCCGGATTTTGTTCATAAATTTCTTTTCCTCGTTTTATAATGGTATCTATGTCTATAAAATGGTGGTCGAGGTTTATTCCAAACGATAAAACTTCGTCTCTAAGCTTTTCGGTATCGCTGTCTATATAGTAAATTTTAAAATTTTCGTTGCCTATTTTATCCCATATTGGGGCAAGTTTATCAAAACTGTTTCTTGAAATAACAATACCTTTTGCTTCTGAATGTTTTAATCTAAAAAGAACCTCTTCGGGCAATAGTTTTATTGACAATGGCACTGCTGATGCACCAGCTTTCAAAATGCCATATTCGCTTGTAACCCAGTAACTTCGTCCTTCTGATAATATTGCAATATTATCGCCTTTTGATATCCCGTTTTTAATAAAAAAACTTGCAATATAATCTGATTCTTTATCGACTTCAGCAAAAGTTTTAGTTGTCCAGCCATTGTCTGATTTTTCGCCTGTATATACTACGTTGCCATAGTTTTCAACGGCTGTTTTCAACATATTTAAAACTGTTCTCTTCATATACTTGTAATTAGGTAATGTGATAAATTTTTTAATATATCAATGTGCTGCAAAATAGCAGCGATTGTTGTTCTTTACATGTTCTCCCACAATTTCGTTTAAGCTACATCGTGGGTTATTCTTGTGTTGTCCCTTGCGGAAATTAGGCGTGCGTAAGCCCATTGTTCATTGCCCATTGCACATTCTTCATTGCTAATTGTCCCCCTTTTCCCATATTAATTTTTTGCCAAATCCTAAGCGATTATCTGTCATTTTTATAAAATCAATATGTAAAACCCACAGAGTTGTTTTCATTAGCACCGCATAAGGGTAGGTTTTCATGTATTTTTTTGCGAATTTATTATTTAAGCTTTTATCTGTTTTTTCTAAAATTCCGGTAAACTGTATTCCTTGAATTTTTCCCACTGTTTTGGTTTCCAAAACCACAGAACCGGCGACTTTTTTTTGCTCCAATGCGTCCTTAATATGTTTTGTGTCGTTATCAGACGTGAAAACAAAGGCATTTTCATCTTCTAAATAGGCATAAAAACAATTGGCGCAATACGGAATATTATCATTCGATGTTGCCAATGTTAAAACGTGATGTTCGTTTATAAAATCTAAAATTCGTTGTTCAGGTTTCTTCATCATTTACAATAGATTATTACACTGCTATTTTCCTATTTTGCGACAAAAGTAATAATTTTTAGAACAAAACAAAGATTTTTCATAATTTATTTTATAATTTCGCGGCGTTAATGCCAAAAGTATTATATAATGAAACCTGTTGTCCTTTCCACATCATATTTTCCACCTATTAGCTACGTAAAAGCTATTATGAAAGCTGATAATGTTTTAATTGAGCAACATGAAAATTTTGCTAAAAAAACATTGCGCAATCGTTGCCAAATATATGCTGCTAATGGAATTATTAGTTTGAGTGTGCCAATAGTAAAAACTTCGGCTCAAAAGCAAAATATTAAAGATACAAAGATTGATTATTCTACAAATTGGCAAAAACAGCATTTCAAATCAATAGAATCGGCTTATAAATCATCGCCGTTTTACATGTATCTAATTGATGATTATTTACAGTTTTTTTCTAAACAATTTACGTATCTTTTAGATTTTAATTTGCAAATTCTACAAACTGTTTTAGATTTTTTAGAAATAAATGCAAATGTAGAACTAACTGATAATTACATTGTTAGTTTTGATGATTGCGAAGATGCAAAATATTTAACTAATGTGAAAAAGCAAGGCAATAATTACGTAGTAAATGATAAATATTACCAAGTATTTGCAGATAAATACGGCTTTCAACCTGATTTATCAATTATTGATTTGCTTTTTTGTATGGGAAACGAGGCTTATTCTTATTTGATTTAGCAATTTGGAATGAGCAATTTGGAATGAGCAATTAGCAATTAGTGGGCATTGCATTTAATACACAACGATGTTACTATCAGGCGATAAGTGATGCTTTTCCATCACTTATCAATTACAAGCATATAAAAATATTTTTTGGATACTGCAAAATTATCAATACTTCGTTATGTCTTTGTAATAGGCTGATAATTAGTATTTTTGCAAAACAAGCTTTTTGTTGTACAATACCTTAATTATCAGAGATATAATTGTTAATTGCTCATTCCTAATTGCTAATTGAACAAAGTGTTGATATTATTCAACCAACATTATTTTTGATGCGCTAAATTTACCGGCTTGCATATTATAAATATAATTTCCTGCTCGCAAACCCGAAACATTCACATCTATTTGATAGCTTCCTTTGCTTTGTTTTTTGTTTACCAATTCGCGTATCAACTGCCCCGATGAACTGTAAAGCCGCAAAATTACATGAGCATTTTCCTCCAAATAATATTCAATTTTGCTGGTTTCTTTGGCAGGATTTGGATAGCAAGAATGCAATTTACTGCGACCGTTGTATTTATCTATATCATTTATTGCCAACGATTTATCTATTAAATCCAATTTAGTATCGAGATAATCGCCAAAGCCTGTTTTTGCAATAGCAGAATCAGGTGCGCCAAGCCAATCAGACAAAATAGAGGTATAAACCTGTCGATAATCAAATTGATGCTTTAAGTTGCCATTATCTAAATCTTTTAAATCGGGATTGGTGCCGTAAACGCCGCCTTTCAATCCGGGTCCGAACAATAAAATAGGAGCAGCCTTGCCATGGTCGGTTCCAAAACTTGCATTGGAATAAACACGCCTTCCAAACTCCGAAAAAGTAATAGTAAGAACCTTATTATCAAGACCTAAACCTTTCAAATCTTTATAAAAAGCCCCTACGGTTTCCGAAATATGGTATAAAAGTGCGGCGTGTCGTCCTTGTGTGGCATCGGTTTCTTCCACCTGCGTTCCGTGAGTATCAAAACCGGTGATACGAGTCATAAAAATACGCGTTTTAATGCCTCCGCTAAGTAAACGTGCAATGATTTTAAATTGCTCAGACAAAGGGTTTTTAACATAGGGTGGAGGACTTAGCAAAGGATATTTTTCGGGATACACAATGCCTTCGGTATTTTTGCCTTTGTCCCAAATTTCTTTCAAACGCTGTGCGTAATCTTCCGTTTTATCTTCAAATTGTGTAAGAAAACGCATTTCATCGCCATAATAATTGTCGGGATATTTTGCCGACAGCGGTGCATCCATTCCCACCGAGTTAATGAGATTGTAAAACGCTTCGGGATTGGCTATCGAAATGCCTGCCGGAATGCTATTTTCCTGTTGATAAGCCAAAGTTACATCGTTGCCCATTTCCAGACCAAGCGGGTCGGGCATGTCATCGTTGGGATAAGCATCGGGATAATTCGGATATTCATTTTCTAAAAATCTGCCCATCCAACCTGAGCCTATTCGTTCGTCAGAATCGCAACCCATAAACCAAATATCGCGACTTCTAAAATGCGACAAGTTCATATTATCATATCCTACCGCTTGCACTACGGCTGCACTTTTTTGGTCATACAATTCTTTTACTGCCTTCATATCAGGGTGTAAGCCCAATTGGTCGGCTTCGGGCAAATTGTCGTCAAGTGGAATATATTTGCGCTCGCCATGCTGCGGAATGGCAATATTTGCTCGCACATCATAATATTCGTCATAGCTTTTTATAGGGATAATGGTATTTAGCCCGTCGTTTCCTCCGTGCATTTGTATGAAAATTAAAACGCGGTCGGAATGGCTTTCAGAAAGCATTCTCATAAGAGGACTATTTGCCGCTAAGGCATTTATTGATATTCCGTTAAGAAGTATTGGCGTTATTCCGGCTACTCCCAGATGTTTTAAAAATTTTCGTCTGTCCATAATTGGTTTAAATTAAAAGGTAAAAGTTAAAAAGTAAAAATTATAATTAAGAATTTAGTTGTACAAAACCAGAAAGCTGCCTTACAATATGCTGATTACTATCATCATAATTGTTAATTACTCATTGCACTAAATGAGTTGATATTCAGGTGTTTGCACAATACCTCTTAGCAGGTGTTCCAAGCGACTTCTTACGGCAGTGTCATCGTTTGAGCTAAGATAGGCTTTCCATTCATCAGTCCAATGCGAAAGCATATCGTCTGCCATAAATACTTTTTTCAAAAAATAATTAAATCGCTCTTCGGGTATTTCCTGCGGAAACATATATGTTAGCAGTTCGCGCACTAAGGTTTCGGCATTAGACGGGTCAGAAATATTTTCCGGTTGTTTTATATAATTCAGAAAATCTAATTTATAAAGCGACACACCCTCTTCATTATCAAGTCCATCTATCATTACCGAAACGGATTGGTATCTTCTGGCAAGCCAATTCGGACTTATCCAATTTCGATTATAAGCCGGCGTTTGATGATATGGAGGATAACCGGCTACATCAATCGGACGGTAAAATTCTAAACCTAAATTTGGCAGCATTCTCAAAAGCCCTTTTTTATAGGCGTAGTATAAATTTTCGAGGCTATCGTCAACTATTTTCATATCAAAAAATCTAAACATTCCGAAAAGCAACTCAATAGGCGACTTTATTTGCGCTCCGATATGATGAGTTTTTATTTCTTCCACATCTTCATCAAAAAAATGTTTGCTACTTAAAAGTTGCCTTAAAACAGGTGCAAATTCATAGTTATTATTTCTAAATGTATCGGCAAGTGGTGCAATTACTTCTTTTTCAATTCTTTCGTCAATCTTATAATATACAAAAAAACGATATAATTTGCGGCAAATAAACTTCGCGGTTTCTTTTTGTGCAAAAATCATATCCATCATTTGGTCGATTTCGTTAAATGCACCTTCTTTTGTTGCATATCCGTTTACCAATTCGGGTGGTTGTATTTTTGTATTATTAAATTTATCGGTAAATTGTTTTACTCCGGCATCGTGTTGCGCCACTTTTTCTACAATTCCTCTGGGCAAACCTGTATCGGGGTCGCGGCGCAGCGGTTCTTCCTCCATATCATAATCAAAATTGTGCCTAAAACCTGTCAGCACTCGTGCCGCCGCTTTTATGTCGGTTTCGGTGTAATTTGTGTAATCCTCCGGACCTATTTGGTCGCCTTTGCCAATGGTGTAAAGCTCCAACATTTCGCGGGCAAAATTCTCGTTCGGACTGTCTTTTCGGTTCAAAGTATTGTCGATATAAACCAACATGGCATTGTCCACACATACTTTACCAAAAAGTGTTTTGAAACTGCCAAAAGCATATCGCCTAAACAGTTCATTTTGATAATAAAGGCAGGTAGTTTCACGAATTAATGAATAATCAGCCGGCAAATGAGTGTGTAAAAAATACACCATTCGCTCTTTTAGATTATTTCCGCTTTTTCGCATCAATTCAAGAAACCATGCTTTAAAAAAAATGAATAATTCTTCGTCTCCTGTGTTACTTTCCTTGCGTTTTGGTAGCCAATGCTTGTTCGTGCGGACGTCTTTGGGTGGTTCGGGCAACGGCACATCTTCCAAAAGAATGTTCATTGCCTCGCTGATAGTTAATTTTGCAAATTTTTGAATATCTTTTTTGCTTGGACCAAAAGTTGCTCGCCTCAAAAGATGGGCAGCCTTTGTGGTTCCTAATTTTCCGGTAATTGGGTCAAGTGCAGCCATTTTAATTTGTATTTAATTTTGTTATTGCTGCAAATATACAATTTTTTTTAATAAAAAGGAAAAAAATTGTTTGTTTGATTTATTTCACAATTTCGTGTTGCATTGTGGGCTATTGTTGTCCCACAATTCCGCGTTGCTGCATTGTGGGCTATTATTGTGTCGTCCCTTTATCCCACAATTCCGCGCTGCTTCATTGTGGGCTATTGTTGTGTCGTCCCTTTATCCCACAATTCCGCGTTGCTTCATTGTGGGCTATTATTGTGTCGTCCCTTTCGGGACTTAGGTGTGTGCATTTTCAAAAAGAATGGTTTACAAATTATAATCCGGTAGTTTATTTTTAAATTCTTGCAGAAAAAGTTTTATTTCTTTTGTTCTTTTAAAATCTTTGTTGTTTTTGCACGTAACGAAGAGGTTTAATAGGAGGCGTTGCACGGCGATTTTATCATTGCATGGTTCAAAAAAATGCGGAATTGCTTGCATCTTTTGTTGTGCTAAAAATGTTAAAATATCTTGCTTTGTTACTATTGCTCCATATTGATGAGGATTGGTATAAAACATTATATGACCTGATTTTTTGCCTATGATATTTGATTGATTATCAGTGTTTTCAATATAAGCTACCAAGAAATTGCGAGGCATATTAATACCAAATACAGGCATTCCCAATTTGCGCGCAATGGTAATGTATAAAATTGCTAAGGCAACCGGACTACCTTGTTTATTTTCTATCACTTTGTTGATACATAAATTTTTATATTCGTATAGATTGCCGGTGTGTTGTTTGTAGTTGTGTAGTTTATAAATTACATGATTAAGTGCTTTTATACGTTCCAGCGGGGTTAAATTTTGTTGATTTTCAAGCCAAGTGTTATTACTTATGCTATCAATTTCGCTCATAATTTGGCTATATTCAATATTAGGATATATATATTTTGCTACCAAAAAAGCACCTTCGATGAGGTTAGGAGAGGGGCTGTGTACCCATTCTTTAAAAAGCGAAAAAATATGCGAAAACTCTACTTCTGAAATTATATCAGATGATTGACGCAAAAAAACACTGTCGGTACTTGAATTATTTGCACTTTTGAGTTCAGGCAAAACGCTTCCTCCTAAGCCTAATAGCTTGTTTTTTACAGCTTTATAGACTACGTCGTCGGGGTCGTTAAGTAAACTTATGAGTGCTTCTAATTCGTTTTTTGACACAATATTTTTACTTATAATTATGGAAAATATGGTATATCTTTTGGGTTTATTAGCAAATATTAATTGCTATTAATGAGTTTGTTGTTAAAAAAAAGGGCGCAAAAAATCACGCCCTCAAATAATAACAATAATCCATTAACTCATCATGAAAATGAAAACAACTACTTTTGTAGTTTACCGTTAACCCAATTACCGGTTTGTTTTGCACCATTAGCCGATGTATATGTTCCTTGTCCGTTGAATGTTCCGTTTGCAAATTCTCCTTCATAAACATCGCCGTTACTTAAAGTATATGTACCTTTTCCGTTAAAATTCTTGTTTTTAAATTCACCAACATATTTTCCTTGCTTGGTAATATAAGTGGCAGTTTGTCCTTCACCGGTTTGTTTTTTACCTTTTACAAAAGGACCAATATAAGTTTTTCCTTTATACGTCTCTCTACCAAAACCATGCGCCCTATTAGCCTTAAACTCACCAACATAAACCTTACCTGACGCATAAGAAAATTTTGCACTGTCGCCTTCGGCAGTTTCTCTAATATTGTTTACAAAAGTTCCTTCATAAACGCCATAAGGTTTGCCGTTCTTAGTAATGATATTATATTTTCCTTTACCATGTTTTTTATTTTGAGACCATTCACCTTCGTAAACACTTCCATTAGCATAAGTCATTTTACCTTTTCCGTCTCTTTTTCCTGCTTTCACGTCTCCTTCGTAAACATTTCCTTTTTTGTCAATGAATTTACCTACTCCTTCTTGTTTTCCATCTACAAAATCACCTTCGTAACTCACGTATGTTTTATGTTCCGGCGGGAAATTATAAAGTCCTTTGCCATTAGGCTTACTATCTTTAAATTGTCCTGTGTATTTTGCTCCATTGGCAAACAAATAAACTCCTTCACCATTTACACAATCGCCTGATTCACACTTGTTTTCCTGTGCATAAGTTGCATAATTAATAAGGAATAAACTTAATAAAATAAATAAGAAATTTTTCTTCATAATTTAACTGTTTTTTTAATTAAGGTATAAAAATAATAAATCGCCGCAAAATTATATTTTTTTCTGTAAAAAACAAAAAACACTTCCTTCAAACGAGGAAAACGCATACTTTCCATTGTTAATAATTTAAAGTCTCCCATGAAAACTCACCTGTTTTCACAACTTTTGAAATATGCTTGTGCTTATTGGTAACTATTTGTTTATCAAATATATTTAATTTTGATAATGCGTTTTTGTTATAAGCGTGTGTTTGTCTTGTTACTTTTAATTTTGCGCAAGTATATAAATTAACGAGATTTTTACGTAGTAATTGCCCAAATTTTAATATTTTAGTTGAAATACACTAATTTTTGGCTTCAAAATGTAGCTCTTCTTTCAACCTATTTATGCGAGCCAATAATTTTTCTTTTTTCTCTCCCTGCATAAAAGCATAATCTTTTGTTCTCTCGTAATATTCTGAATAATAACGCAATGCCAATTTCTTTTCATGTAGATTTTCATCATATATTTTAGCTATTTCAAGCAAAAAATAAGGAAAAGCAAAACCTCTTTTTTTTCTATATTCTTGCTGTTTCTTAATATATTTTATTTGTTTATGATAATCTTTCTTCAATTTATACGAAACAGATTTGCCACCATTCAATTGTGCCAATATAAGTGGGTCGGGATTGATTAATTGCAAAGATTTATCGAAAAATAGCAGTGCAGAATCCGGCTCATTTAGTTCGTTATAGATATTTCCTACATACATACACGCCAGATAATCAATGGTATCTTGTCGCATAAATAATTCATCAAAATATTTCTTCGACTCTCGATATTTTTTTGTCATAAACAGACTTTTAGCCAATTTATTAATCAAAATATCTGTTTTGAAACCTAATTCTATGGCTTTTTTAAAATCCGGAGCACTTCTGAAATGATAATTTTTCTTAAATTGAGTGCTTCCACGCCTAAAATAAAGGTGTCCTTCGTTGGGATACTGCCTAATTACTGTATTGATTACCAGCATTGCCGTATCATAATTGTTCATATCTGAATACATTTTGTTTAAATATAGTGCAGCTTGAATATTACTCGTATCTCTACGAAAAATATCTTTCAATAAAACAAATGCTTTAAGAGCTTCTTTCTCAGCCATTAAACATCGAGCCATCATAAGTAGATAGCCAGTGTTTAGAGTGTCGAGCTTATGCAATTTTTCGTAGTGAATATATGACAAATTCGGTTGATATTTAAAATAAATCTGTCCTAATTTCGACAATGCTGCAATATTACAACTATCTTTCTGCAAAAGTAGCTTATATGTTGCTATGCCTGCGTTGTTTCTGCCTACTCTCATATAAGCATTTGCAAGTGCAAGATATGTTTTGTTCTCGGAACTGTCAATTTGCAATGAACGATTGAAACTTTCTGCTGCTTCTCTATATTTTTTGTTCAAAACTTGCAGCTCTCCAAGTTCGTTCCATAATTTAGCATCTAAACTATCCTCCATTATAAGCTGATGAGCTTTTTTTAATGCAATTTTATATTTTCCTTCATCAGTGAGTTTTTTTATTTCTTCTATTGTAGTTTGCGCTTGTATATAATTTGCTAATAATAATAGTATTAGCACATTTATTAAGTATTTCATTTCTTAGTGATTAAATAATTATACGTTTTTAATAAGCTCTCATAGATATTAAATCTCCATGAGAGCAAAAATTTTCTAAAAAAATAGCATCTTATCTATAATATTTATATACAGAATGTCGCTACCTACACATTATTGTAGTTTAAAACTAATTGGAATAGTATAATAAACGGGCACTGCTACGCCATTTACTTTTCCCGGCTGCCATTTAGGCAAACTTTTAACCACTCTAACCGCTTCATCATCAAGTATTTTATCAACACCTTTGACTACCTTCGTTGATGCAATATTTCCATCGCTGCCAACTACAAACATTACGTAAACTTTGCCCTCAATACCTTTGTTTTTAGCTTCGTCGGGATATTTTACATTCTTGGCAATATAATTTCGCAGCCCTATGTCGCCACCTTCAAACTCCGGCATTTCATCAGCTATTGAATAAATATCTTCGCCATTAATTTGCTTACCCGATTTCTTTGCACCTACAACTTTTTCGTCTTTGGGTAGAATTTTAGCCTTACCCTTATCAACTATAAGCTGCTTGTTTTTCAAACTATCAAGATTGCTTTCCTTCGCAGGCTCTTGGCTACAACTCACTAAATAAACCGATGCTATTAATATCGGTAAAATTGCTACTAATTTAATAATAGACTTCCTGTTTGTTTTACTTTTTGTCATCATAACTAAACGTTTAAATGTTAAAGAATTACTAAAATTGTTTGTTAAATCATATTGAAAAAACGAATGAGTAGTTAATAAAATTTGCTGATATTTAATGGTTTCTATTCCATTATTAATCAGTGTATTATCAACTAAAAATTCATGATTTTCTTTTATTTTTTTACCATAAATCCAAACTAACGGATTAAACCATTGCGTTATTCGCAACATTTCAAACAATAATAAATCTATTGAATGTTTTTGCGATATATGTATGGTTTCGTGCTGTATAACTAATTGTAAATGTTCTGATTGTGCGGTGTCTTTATCTATAAAAATAAATTTTAGAAACGAAAAAGGCGCGTGTTTTTTGTTTGTGTAAATAATTGTAAATGAGTTGTTTGTCTCTGTTCTTGCTCGTCCGGCAAAACTGCCTATTTTTATTAGTTGAATAATTAATCTTATCACAAATAATCCTGATATGATGGCATAAATCGTAAATAATATATTTGAAAAGCTATGCGATTGCATTTGCACTGAATTGGAAGCTTTATTTGCCAAAATATTTATGCTGTCTAATTCAATTATTGCCACATTCGGCAGGTTTTGCGGATAAGAAAAATTAGCATAAGGCATAAATAAACTAAATAAAATTCCTATCAGCAAAAATAATCTGTTTTGCCTGAACGATGTTTCTTGTTGAAAAACAGCTATATACAAAATGCAAAATAAACTGATAATTACAACCGATTCTGCCAAATTTTCAAAATAATTTGTTATCATTTTTGTAATTTTTTGTCTTTAATTTGTTTGTCTAATAATTGTTTTATTTTTTCCATTTCCTCAATGCTTAGGTCGTCATTTTCGGAGAAAAACGAAACAAGTTGTTGAAAAGAGTTACTGAAATATTTGTCGAGAAAAGTACCAAAAAACGATTTTGTATAACTTTTTTTTGTAATAATCGGATAATATTCGTGTGTTTTTCCGTAGGCTTTGTGGGCTACAAAACCTTTTTTTTCTAAAATTCTTATAATTGTAGAAACTGTATTGTAGGCAGGTTTGGGGTTTTTAAATTGTGCCACAACATCTTTAACAAAGCCTTTTTCAATTTTCCACAAAACCTGCATTACTTGTTCTTCCGCTTTCGTTAGTTCCTTCATTTGTATTTATTTATCGAAGTGATTTAAACTTTTTTTTGAATGATTAACAGACATTATTGCTTTGAATTTAAAAATTTTAAGCCTTTAGCCTTTGGTCTTTAGCCCTTAGCTTTTGTAAACAGACTTCGTCTTTTTACAGTTAAATTATCTTGCCGAAGGCAAAAAAAAGCTAAAAACCAAAGGCTAAAAGCCAAAAGCACTTAAAAAATATAAAATTATGTGCAAATGAGTTCATCATTAAAACCAACAATTAAACATTGCTGTCTATGTTAATTATTTGAGACTGCAAATGTATAACTAATATTTTAGTTATACAACTAAATCTTTAATTATTTAAGAAATATATTTGTGGAAAATAATTTTGCTGTTGCTAATATTTTGATATTCAGGAGTTTCTGTTTTTATTGTGAAGTGCAATTTAAAAATTATTAATATTTTGGTAGATTATTAATTTTGATTTTTATGTAAGTGTTTGATAGTTAGTGTTTTGAGGGTTTATATTGGTGCTTAATAGCTCAATTATCAGTAATATGAATAGAAATTTAGAAATTTTATTAAGTGAAGTTTTTGGAAAAATCATTTATTATTAGTATTTTCGTGGGACTAATATTTCGATTTATTCATAAAAAATAAAAAGTCATGAGGGTTATAAATTTATTAATTTTGTCCGCGATAATGTTTTTTGCATTATCTTGCGGTAGTTCAAATGATTCATCGAATGCAGATGAACAAAAAAAGACAGAAGAGCAAAAACAAGCAGAAGAGCAAAAAGATGTAGCTCAGAACAGTAAAAATAAGAAGAAAAAAGAAGCCAATGATGACTTTGGAAATTTTCTTAGTAGAGTAAAAGCAGTAGCAGAGGCTGCGGGTGATTCAACTGCTGCATCGAATGTAGCACAGATGCAGGAATTAGGTATTACCGAAGATTTGGGTTCAATCACTTCTCTTTTAGGTGATAAAAATGATGATTTGCTTTCAGGCGCATTAGAAAAAGTGGCAGCAGAAGCAATGAAAGGAGATGCCGGCAAACAATTTAAAGAGGTATTTAAAGGTTTCACTCAACCTGCCGACTCCGGCGAAGCTAATCCTTTTACAACATTTACTGCTATGAAGAAAATGGGTGATAGAATAAAAAAAGAAGCTGAGGAAGATAAAAAGAAAAAGGAGGAAAGACCGCACATTACTTATGATTTTGATAAATTAGAAGTATCAGATTATAAAATGAAAGATTTAATTAATGAAATAAAAGCCATTGATAATGTAGAAAAATCTTATACATTAAATTCATTGCAAATGATATTACTTCCTATTTTTGAAAAAAAGGATAGAGAAATAAGAGTAACTATGTCGGCAGATATTTTTAAAGAGGAAGATAAATATGTACTAGTTTTTACTGATTTTAATGTTAAAAAAAGTGATAACATAAAAGGTAAAATTACTCCGCCAGAATTAGGGAAAAAATATCCTAATGGAAAAATTATAAAAGATAGAGTACTTGAATATCTTTATAAGTTAGACCAGAATGCCATATTTAAGAAAAATGATTCACTTGATGTAGATAGAAAACCAGAGAGTGGTTATACTGCTCGTTTAGAACTTAATGGTTCTAAATTTGACCTAAATGTGGCTTATAAAGATGGAAAATTAATTAATATTTATACAACATTACCTAAAATGTCGCATGAAGAAGGAGCAAAAGAGTCGGCTTATTCCTGTTGGTTTAGTGGTAAAGGTAGCAATCTATTATTAGATAGTTTAACTTCTATGAGTTTAAGTAAAAATGGTAGTCCTGTTATGAAACTTGAAACTTATAAATTTAAGTACTGATGAGATTTAAAATTAAAAATTAAGAATTAAGAATTAAAAATTATTAGTGTCTGGTTAAAAGATATAATGTTTTTATAATTGGTTGTAGTACAGTTGATTACGATGTTTGTTTGAATAGTGGATTGTCCTATTTTAGCGCACTAAAAATCAGAACTTTAAATGTATTTATCGGACACTAATAATTAAAAATGAAAAATAAAAAAAACATTCTTAATTCTTAATTTTTCATTCTTAATTAAAAGACCGAAGGCAAAACAAAATAAGTCTTCGGTCTTTCTGTATCTATTGGGGGATTAATGTTGCATCATTACAGTAATATCTTGAAGATTACTGTCTTCGACTTTATACAAACGCTGATTAGTTGTTTTAGAGTTTAATCCGCCCAAATGAGCTTTATAGCCGCCTATTTTTATAAAATTAAAATTATTAATTTTACGCTGTTCGCTTAGTTTATCCACACCGGAATACCACGCAGTTTTTATTTTGCCCTTTGTTGTTTGTTTAATAAAGGCTGCAAAATGTTCTACCGTAGTGGGGCAAGCATCGCCGCCCATAAAACAAACGCAAGTAATAGAACTGCCATATTTATTTAATAAATCCGATAACACGTTTTCAGTCAATTGATTGCCAATGTCTTGCATTAGTTGAGGACTATGGCAACCTTTGCATCTGTGAGGACAGTTTGAAAGGTTTATTGCCAAAGTAACCTCGTTTGGAATTTCCTGAAAAACAATATCGTAGTCCGTATATTTTAGCATAGAACTTCCTCTATTTGTTCGGTTTTTACTTCCATTTTATTGTAATGCCTTGTTGCAGCTTCTTTCTGACGAGGAACTGAGAAGTTGCTTATACGCTTCATATATCCAATAATTCGGGTTAAATAATCAACATTTTTAGATTTGCACTTCGGGCATTCCTTCAAATATCGCTTGTCAATTGTGCCGCAATCGTTGCATAAAGTATTAGGAATGTTGAAAGTGAAATAATTGCAACCCTCTTGTGCCGCCACCCTAAGTAGCTGCCTGTATTGAGCTTGCGATAAATGTTCTTCGAGGTTCATGTGCAATGCCGAACCGCCTGTAAGGTGTTGTATGTAGTTCCAACCGTGCAAACGGAATTTATCTAACACATTAAGCGATTCGTCTTCAACTCTATAAAAATAACTATTGTAGCAATCGCGAGGCACATAATAACCATCTTCTCTATCCCATTTTGCATGCTTAACGCCCACGTTTTCGGCAGGTATCATTTCGCAATTAAACATGGTTTTGTTTGTTCTATATTTTTTATTATATCTTTCTATCAAGCTTAAAATTTCTTGAACAAATGCAAGATATTTTTTATTGTCATTAATTTCAATACCCATTGATTCGGCTGCTTCCACTATTCCATTAACTCCGATTGTTAGGTATTGTCGGTTAAGATTTATGTATCCGGCATCAAACAATGGCAACATGCCTTTTTCTTGAAGGAAAATAAGATTTTCGTTGTATGCTGTTTGCACTTTGTGTGTTAAATCTACAATTTCTTCAAGAAATTCGATGTATGGTCTTCCTGTTTTATTGGCAAATTGCACGCAACGATTTATGTTTATAGTAAGAACACTTTTTGAACCTGTTGAAATACCACCCGCACCAAGTGTGTAGCTGAATCCATTATCTTGAATTTCGTTTCTTAGTCGGCAACAGCTTGATAATGAGTCGGCATTATCGCTCATATAAGTGAAAAACGAATGACCTTCTGAATACATTTCGGCAGTGAAATCGGCATATTCCTTGTCAATCATGTCTCCGTTTTCGCTTAATAAAGCCATCGTTTCCACAGGGAAAGTAAGCACCGTTTTTGTTCGTTCTTTGTTAAACCATTTCATAAATCGTTTTTGCAGCCAATTAAGCGAATCCCAATGAGGGCGTGTGCCGTCGGGAAATACAAAGTCGTGGAAAAGACTTTCGAAATAAGGTTTGTCGTAATACGCTATATTCCAGAACACTGCTTGGAAATTACGCGCTCCCGTTGGTTGATTTATCGAGTAAACTATTTGTTCAAAAAAATCGCAAATAACCTTGTCGAGTGTGCGTCTTCGCTTTGATAAATCTACTACTTCATCAGCATTTAAATAGTAATCTTCGCCATATTCTAAGCCAATAAAATAGTTCATATACATAAGAAATTCGGGAGTTGCACAGGCTCCGCTCAACATGCTTGACACCATAAAAACCATGTTTACAAATCCTCCGGCAAAAGATTTTAAATTTGTTGGAGGTGTGGAATTTCCGCCTATTGCTGTGGTGCCGTTTAGCAACCAAGGATACATGGTAATGCTTGCACAGTAATTTGCCAAACTTGTTTCATCATTTTTATAAATAAAATGTTCGTTAAGCATTCCTATATATTTGTCAGACAATTCACGTCCGTAAAGTTCTTTGATTTTATCTGTAAGCAATTTCCTGTTTAAGCTGATAAAGCTTTTTTTGGGCAGTTCGCCTATTAATGTGGCAATGTTTTTTTGCTCAACATTTGCATTTGCATCAAATTTACTTCCCGTAGCGGCATTGCTGGCATTGCAATAATTGATTAAAAAATTCATTTTGTCGCGTGTTTCGCGCGTTTCGGTGTGTTTTTGCCTGTAAAGCATAAACGATTTTGCAACAGCAAAATAATTTTCAGCCATTAAAGCCACTTCCACTTGGTTTTGTATTTCTTCCACCGACATTCCTTGCACTATTTGCACACGCGATAAAATATTGGTCATATCATCTTCTGATGCAAAAGTTCCAACCGATAAAAAAGCCTTTCTTATGGCTTGTCTGATTTTGTCAATTTGAAATAGGACTTTTTTCCCATCTCTTTTTACAATGTAAATTTCTTTGTTACCCATCACTATTTTTTTAAGTTGATTATATATTAATGCAAATTGAGAGTTAAAAGTTAAAAATAACTATCTAAGGTAAGTCGTATCTACTTTTTAAACTCATTTAAACTTTTTTCATAATTTCTGTCATGTTTTTGCTCATAATTTCACATTTTTTAAGTGCTTTTGGATGTTAGCTTTTGGTTTTTAGCTTTTTTTGCTTTCGGCAAGATAATTTAACTGTAAAAAGACGAAGTTTTTTTACAAAAGCTAACGGCTTAAAAATCTTAAAATCAAAGCAGCAATGTCTTTTTATTATTTAAAAAAAGTTTAAAATCACTTCTTTTTTAACTTTTAATTCACATATATTATTTAAAACCCTAAGGTATATTTCTATCAAAAAGTTTAGCTGCCAGCCATTAAAGGCAATGCTTGTTTTTTGTCAGAATTTAGGCTTTTCATAACTAAAATACCTGCGGATTGAAGTGATTATTTGAAAGAAAACTCAATATTTTAAGTAGTGAGTGTCAAGGGAATTTAATAACCTGTATTATATCGCTTATTTCCAGAGGTTTAGTGTAGCTTTTGCCTGCTTTTCTATCTAAACTTATACTTGCCGCAAAGGTATAGAGTAGCCTATATCTTGCCAAATATTTGGTTCTTAACTTTTCCACTATTTATGAACAATTTTGAGAAAATTCGGGGAGATTTTTCAAAACCTTTGATTATAAGTCTTGTAGTTGTTGGTAGTTTGTTGAACGAGGTGTTTGTATTGTTTTAAATACTCATTCGCATTATTTCGCTTTTTGGGCAGACAGCAAAGGCAATATTGATTGATTTTAAATTCAGAAAACCGCAAAGAACGCAAAAAATTAAACAATTTTGCGTTCTTTGCGGTTAAAAAACATAACCAATCAATCATAACTTTGTCGGATTTGGTTGTGCGCAAGCCTAATTCTCAATTTTTAATTTTCAAAATTACTCATAGAATAAGGCACAGCCTCTTCATCAATATTGCGCTTTTTATTTGGTTTGTCTGCCATGTTGAACTTCATTGTTCCACCCTTTAAAATTTCTGAATGCTTTATGTAATTTCTATTTAGCGGCAAGCCAAAAAGATAAGCATCATGTATGTAAATGTTTTTATCGGAATTATGGTTTGCCCTGATAATGAACTCATTACCATTTTCTAATGTAAGCGTTACTTCGTCAAAAATTGGGGAACCAATCGCATATTCATCAGTGCCCGGACAC
>PDWI01002568.1_pt1 | contig 31381 bp, 27 predicted proteins | sample 1430891 | NCBI WGS metagenome assembly PDWI01 (sample SAMN01162508, study PRJNA174530) | Oral metagenome, whole genome shotgun sequencing project. | biome: Marine environment; feature: Marine mammal; material: Swab sample of the gingival sulcus; isolation source: swab sample of gingival sulcus... | reverse complement strand
TGTTGAAAATAAAATTATTACATACAAAACAAAAGGGGAGGCTTAAAATCTTAATGTTCTGTATATAAGTAGGCTTAGCAAGTGCGAAACTTGAGTAATCAATTATTTGTGAGCCGATACCAATTATATCTTCCTAATAAACAATCTCTTGAAAAAGAATTAAATAAACTGTTAGACAAAGGATAAAAACTACCTACAATATATGTATAAGCAATAGCGGGTTATAGGTGTATTTTGAAGTCTGAGCATTACCACAAGAAATAAGCAAAAAACAAAAGGCTTCTCACAAAGCGAAAGACTTGTATAATTAAACAAAGTCGCTATTACTCAAATGAAATCTTTACTTGTTAGTAATGAGAATTTAAAAATAAATTTAGGAGATTTTTATTTATACGGATTTTTTATCTAAATTTGTCCGTATAGATAATTTAATACATTATGGATACTAAACTGACATTAAAATTAAACCAAGAGGTTATTGAAAATGCTAAAATTTATGCTCGTAATAAGAAAATAAGCTTATCACGACTTGTTGAGAATTATTTACAAGCATTAACAGTAAATGAAAGTAAATCGGAGTTTGAAATATCTCCTTTTATTAAGAGTATTTCAACGGGGAAATCTTTGCCAAATGATTTGGACTATAAAAAAGAATATTCAGACTTTTTAATAGAAAAATACAAATGAGACGAGTTTTTATAGGCACTAGTATAATGTTAGATTTCTTAGGCGAAAGACACCCTTATTATGAACCTATTGCAAAAATAGCGACATTGTCGGATAAAGGTAAATTGAAAATGGTTGTTTCGCCTATTTCTTTTGCCACAGTTAATTATCTGTTGTCAAAGTATGAAAATCCTAAATCTGCAATAGAGAAATTGCGTAAGTTTAAAGTTATTAGCGAAATAAGTATTGTGGATGAACACATTGTTGAAAAAGCATTAAATTCTAACTTTTCTAATTTTGAAGATGCTTTACAGTATTTTAGTGCGACAGCATCAAATTGTGATATTATCATTACAAGAAATGCAAAAGATTATCGACAATCATTATTACCGATAATGTCTGCAAATGAATTTTGGGAAAGTTTGAACAAATAATACTACCTACAATATAAGCAATATCAGGTTATTAGCGTATTTTGAAGTATGAGCATTACCACAAGAAATAAGCAAAAAACAAATGGCTTCTCGCAAAGCGAAAGACTTATACAATTAAACAAAATCGCTATTACTCAAATGAAATCTTTACTTGTTAGTAATACAATGAAGAAATTGAGACAAAAAGTGAAGAACCGCTAACACCATATATAAGCTATGCCTGAAAATACTTATTAGGGAATTGGTTTGTCGTAGCGACGTTGCATTTATGAGTAGAGCCAAGGCATGCCTTGGCTCTACTGCTATTTATGAAAACTAAAAACTTTATTCTTTTACAATCTTACGACTGTAAATTCCTTTTTCGGTAGTTATTTTCAACATATAGATACCGCTTGGCAGTTTTGATACAGAAATTTCACGTTCATTTTGTACATGTAACACTTTCTGTCCAAACATATTATAAAATTCTACACCAAAATTATTTTCTGATAATTCTATATGTAAAACATTGTGTACAGGGTTGGGATACATTGATAAACCATCAACCTCCGAAACAGATGGAATACCTATATCTTCTGTTACTGTTACAGTACAACTTGTAGTAAATCCTCCGTCGGTTGTTGTTACTGTTACTGTGGCTGTACCTACTGCTACACCTGTAACTAAGCCATTAGCACCTACCGTTGCAATACCGGTATTACTACTGCTCCATGTTACGTTTTGGTTAGTTGCGTTTGCAGGTGCTATGATAGCTGTAATTTGTTTTGTATTACCAACCTTTACAGTGGCTGTTGTTGGGTTTACTGTTACGCCTGTTACGGCTACGGTTGCTGTTTCTACTGTTACAGTGCAAATTGCTGAAAAACCGCCGTCGTCAGTAGTTGCTGTAATTGTTGCGTTTCCTGCGGCTACGCCTGTAACCACACCGTTGGCATCTACTGTGGCAACTGCCGCATCACTACTGCTCCAGCTTACGTTTTGATTGGTTGCATCAGTAGGTTGTACTGTTGCTGTAAGTTGCTGTGTACCGGCGACCAACATAGTTGTAGTTGTTGGGGTTACTAATACGCCTATTACATCTACAGTACCACAAACATAATTGCCCGTACCGGTTATTTCGCCACCTCCGTCTCTAAATTTTACTGCCCAGTTTTTACCTGTGGCATTGGTAGTTGTACTTGCTTCGACATTAGGATAATCATCATCTTCACTATTGTAAGCAGGAGTAATTCTTCCGATGTTACTGCCTGTTCTATCAGGCAATGAGCAATAAATAAAATCTAAAGCTTGGGTAGTAAATGCGTTGTTGTAACAATAAAGACTTATTAATTGGTCTTTATTCGACAAATCTAAGCTATTAAGCTGATTATCATTACATTTAATAAACATTAAATCATTATTGTTTGATAAATCTAAACCTGAAAGTTGGTTTTCCTCACAAGACAACGAAATTAATTTAGTGTTATTTGATAAATCTAAGTTTTGAAGCTGATTATCTTTGCAATTCAAATGTGTCAGATTAGTATTACCGGATATATTTAAACTTTGAAGTTTATTTTCAGAGCAATTCAAATCTGTTAATGCCACATTATTAGATATATTCAAATTTGTAATTTCATTTTTTGGACAAGTAAGTTTATCTAAATCAGTGTTATTGGAAGCATCTAAGCCGGTTACTTTGGCATAGTTGCTCTGGCATCTAAACTTTTTTATGTTGCCGTAGATGGTCATTGTACTGCCATCTGACCGGTAAGCTTTTTGTCCTGACCAGTTTGTTCCCACTGCCTCACTGTATGTTTTAGTGCCGCTTACTATTTTTATTTCGGTATTGTCGGCATCGGCAGCCATATATAATTCTATATCTTCGCCACTTAATACAGTTAGTGTTATAGAGCGATTAGTATTTACGGGTGTTATTACTGTAACTGCACAAGTTGCTGTAAAACCGCCTTCGGCAGTAGTGGCAGTTATGGTGGCATTGCCTACCGATAAACCCGTTACAATACCATTTGCATCTACCGAGGCTATTGCAGGGTTGCTACTGCTCCACGTTATTATGTCATTAGAGGCATTGTTTGGCGTAATAGTTACAGTTTGCGCCAAATCAAAACTTGCACCAATATTTACTGTTTGATTGGTAGTATTAATTGTTACTCCCGTTACGTCTTCTATATTATGTATATGGTTAAAATCTTTCCATGGGGCAGCATTATCGTAATAGTTATGGTCGGGTACATATAAATGGCATAAATCATTGGGTATTTCGTAAAACACAGAATACCCCATTGTTATATTTCCGTATAGGTTGTAACAGATAATTTTTCTTAAGTTTTTACATTTATGAAAAGCAAAAACTCCAATATCTTTAATTTCAAGGGGAATACTTATAGTGGTTAAATTTAAACAGTTCTCAAAAGCTTTTAATCCGATAGTAAGAACAGAAGCGGGAATGCTATATGCAGTTGCCGGTTTAGCAGGAGGATATTTTATCAAGTCTGTTTTTGATTTATTAAACAAAACTCCGTTTTCGGAACTATAGGCAGTATTATCCGTTGCTACATTAATGATTGCTAAGCTTTCGCAACTATTAAAAGCATATTGCCCAATAGATGTAACTGAGCCGGGAATATCAATAGAGGTTAATGTGTTTTTGTAAAAAGCATATTTTATAATAGATGTAACAGAATTTGGAATACTATATGAGTTACCTGATTTACCAGCAGGGTATTGTATTAATGTGGTTTTTGATCTATTAAATAATATACCGTCTTCTGAACTATATGCAGTGTTATCCGTTGCCACATTAATGGCTGTTAAGCTTGTGCAGCCATTGAAAGCACTCTCCCCAATAGATGTAACTGAGCCGGGAATGTTTATAGTGCTTAAGCTTTCGATGTAACTAAAAGCTTTTTTCCCAATGGAAGTAACTGAATTTGAAAGGTCTATATATTTTAATTGTATGCATAGGGAAAAAGCAAAGTCTCCAATTTCAGTAACCGAGCCGAGAATATTTACGGATGTTAAGCCTTGACATTCACTAAAAGCGTTAGCTCTAATTTTTGTAACCGAATAAGTAGTTTCATTATAGTTTACAGTGGCGGGAATGTTAAGTAGGGGCTATTATCATTTTGAGAGGTTACTTTAACTTCGTTAGTGCCGGCGAGAACTTCGTAATATAGGTCTCCTACTTTAAATTTTTGGGCGTGCACCGCCATTGTAGTCAGCCCAAATAACAGCAATAGTAGTGCTATGCCGCTTTTTGCGCTTTTGTCTGTTGTGTTCATGATGTGTTGGTATTAAGAGTTAAGAATAGCCAAAAGCTGAAAAGCTAATGGCTGTAATAAAGGAGTGTTTCTACAAGTCGTCTTCCACTTCAACTTCGGGAGCTCTTATTCCCATTATTATTGTACTCCATTCTTTTGCTTTCCAATAACCTTTTTTATTTTTAACTAATGAAATAGGTCGTTGCGAATCGGCACCGCTACATTTTACAAAAACTTTAAATTTACCGCTAAGCATATTACCACTATATCTGGTGGATGAACAACTTATCTTTGCAGGTAATTTAACCTTGTAACCATCAGCAGGGCTTGTGCCTTTGAAATAAGAATTTGGAAGGTAAGCATACTGTTGAAGTTGCGATTTTATTCGGTTCATATCCATTGGGGATACTGCAAATCCTTTGTATACATCACCTGAAGTCAATCTGCTTCTGTCGGTTGCAATAACAAGACACTGAGCGCCAACTTCCGGATTTTCTACATACATTTTAAGAGCTATAATGAACATCGCTGCTCCCCCTTGCGGGCTTGTGGCAATATCATTACGTAACTTCAAAAATTCATCAACGCTCGTTGGAATTTTATCTACTTTTACTGCCTTTAATGGCATTTGAGCTGATGCGCTAAAAACAATAAAAGACAACACTAAAATTGAAATAACTTTTTTCATAATTTTGAATTTAAAATTTATTAATAAATATTTGAGTTTATGTAAATTACCTTATGATAAGGTAAAACAAATAACTCGTTGCCTGTAATACTAACTCATAAAAAACAATTTTTATTTTCTGTGTAACATATAAATAAAGAAATATCTCTACATTCAATGGAGTTAAATCAATGGGTTGAAACCCATTGGATAACTTCTTTAATTATCAATTGTTATTTATTTTGCAAAAATACACAATTATTTTATACGTGTCAATCCGTAAAATCCCGTATTTTTACTAAGGGATATCCCGTACTAATTTTATACGGGATAGCCCGTATAAGCGAGTACGGGATAGCCGCATTTTTATTTTAACAGAAAGAAGTAACTCTCTGTTTTTAAAATAGTTACAACGACAAGAGAGTATAATCTATTTTCAATACATAGAGACGTTGCATGCAGTGTCATATATACATGCAAGCTCTCCACGACAAACAAATCAACTAAAAAATCAAATTCATTTTTTGAATGTAATCTTCCAATACAATAAAAATCCATAAACGCGCCCATGAGGTATTGGAGTTACCTTGCGTGAAATCGCTCCATAATTTGAGCAATTTTTTTTCGTTGAAAAAAGGACGTTTTGCAATGCTTTGAAGTCTTGTTTCGGCAAAGTCGCGCAGTTCGTTTTTCAACCAATGCTCCCACGGCAGCAAAAATCCCATTTTGGGTCGGTTAATAACATTTTCGGGCAGCAAATTAAGCGCTTCCACAAGCAATTTTTTAGGCGAATGCGGATATTTATACTTATCAGGTAATTGTAACACATATTCCACAAGTTTATGGTCGAGAAAAGGTACGCGTACCTCCAATGCCGATGCCATACTCATCTGGTCGGTGTCGCGCAAAAGTACGTTTTGCATATAACTTCCTATTTCTGCCTGACTTACCGCTGAAAAAATACCATTTTTCTCAAGCACAACTTCTGTAAGCTGATCGTACACAGCATTTTGAGATAGTTGTTTTTCTTGAACAAAAGAAATCAGTTGTTTTTCTGTAAATAAAAGTCGAAAGACGGGGTACACATTTTGAAAGTCTAAGCGCTTAGCATTTAAAATTTCTGATAGTTTTTGACTTCGTACGTCTTTTTTTACATTTGAAAGAACTTTACCGACAGGTTTTCGTATAAATGCGGGCGTTTTGCGTAATATATTCCCGATAAGCAGGCGGTGCATCTGTTTAAAAACTTCGTAACCTGCAAACAGCTCATCGCCGCCAAGTCCCGACAAAGCAACCGTGATACCGGCTTCTTTCGTGGCTTTAGACAATATATAACTGTTTGCCCCATCGCCCGACGGATGATCCATATAGCTTAGCGCTTCGGGCAGTTTGTGTAAAAAATCTTTGGGTTTTAATAAAATTTCGGTATGACTTGTGTTGTATTTTTGTGCAATTATTCGGGCGTATTTTGCTTCGGAAAATTCAGGTTCAGCAAAAGTAACCGAAAATGTATTAACGGGCTTCGACGAAAGTTCTGACATTACTGCGGTAATAATACCGGAATCAATGCCGCCAGATAGAAATGCTCCTAACGGAACGTCGGCAATCATGCGCTTTTCCACAGCTTGATAGATTAATTCTTTTACCTCGCTTTTTACTTGCTCGTAAGTTTTTTCGGAATAAGAAATTTGTTGCGGCAAATGCCAATATTCTGTTATTTCCAGTTTATTCCCAACAATTGTCATACAATGTCCGGGCATGAGCATTTTCACGTCCTCAACAATGGTATCGGGTGCATGTACTGTTTGATAACGCAAATAATCGTACACCGCTTTTCGATTGATAGTGCGCTTGGGTATGCCCGAGGCGAGCAGGGCTTTTATTTCGGAAGAAAATACGAAAGCCTCATCGGATTGAAACCAATAAAGTGGCTTTACTCCCATACGATCGCGTGCCAAAAATATGCTGTTGTCTTGCCTATCCCAAATAGCAAAAGCATACATGCCCTCAAATTTATTTAAACATTCCCTACCCCACTCTACATAAGCTGCGAGTATAACTTCATTATCTGATAAACTTTTAAATTGATAGTTTTTTAATTGTGCTTTTAAACTATTATAATTATATAACTCGCCATTACACACCATTGTGTAACGCCCCGAATTGTCGGACATTGGTTGCGCGGCTTCGTTGGAAAGGTCTATTATCGATAACCGCCTGTGTCCCAGCGCGATACCAGCACAAGATTTAAAACCTTCTCTGTCGGGTCCTCTATGGGAAAGGGCTTGGTTCATTCGTTTTACGGATTGTTCCGCATTTATTGAATTATCGTATTTTATTATTCCGTTTATGCCACACATAACAGGTTGTTTATTTAGAATTTAAAAAAGACAATGCCGTTTCTGCCCAAATTTCGGGCGAAATTTTTGTTGATAATTTCCGACTGTGTTCTGCCATTTCAATAAGTTCGACGGGGGGTGTTTGTATTATAGTTTTCATTACTTTTTTCAGTTCCTCTTTATTGTCTGCCGAAAAAGTATATCCGTTTTTTGCTTCTTCAAGAAAAACTGTTGCCGCCCCTATTTTATTGCTTAAAATCATGGGGTAGCCGGCTGCTGCCATTTCGTGTACCACTACGCCCCATGGTTCAAAATTGCTCGGCAAAACAAAGATGCCTGTATTGGCTATTAGTTTGCCCATATCTTTGGGTTGTACAAAACCGAGGTGCTTTATTTTGGAATGCTTAACTCGGTGGTCGAACAAACTGCCGGTGCCGGCACAAATGAGTTGCCAGTCGTTTGGCTGTTCTTCTTGAATTTCAATGAATGCTTGCCAGAGCGTATTTATTCCTTTTTGAGGAATATAGCGACCCATAAATAGCATATTTCGAGGAAACTCTCGTTTTTTTTTATCTTTATATTGTTGATAATAATTGTCGTATAATTTTGTATCGGCTGTATAAAAGCCTGTTTTTATTTTGTTTTCGGGAAAGCCTAATTTTTGTGCGTATTTTTTTTGGGGCAATCCGGGCACCCAAGCATGAGAAAATTTACGACGAATAAAAATCGGCGACAATATTCTTGCTGCTTGTTGTCGGAGACCCGCTGTCCAGTGGTTATCCAGAGTTAGCACTACGGGAATTTTATTCTTAAAAACAGCCGCAGCTTTCAAGTAGCCTTTATCCACCCAACCACTTACAATCAGAAGGTCGGGATTAATTTCTTGCAGCTTTTTTATTAAATTTTCGTCGGTAAATTTATTTCTGTCGTAGAATTTTACTTTGGGCAATTTTCTAAACTCAAAAGGTGCTTCTTTATTTACGGGAAAGCGTACAATATGTAACTCAGCGCGCCGACTCAATTCCTCAACGGCTGCCAAAAAATATTCTGCTATCTCTGTATATAGAAAAAGAATTTTTTTAGATGTCATAAATCTTATTTTTATTCTTTTCGAGCATAAGGGGTTTATTGTTTTTTATAAACTCCTGACTTCCAAGCAAAGAAAGGATGATAATAAGTATAATAGTAAATGGGTTTAAAGAAGCTGCCAACCATGCTTCCACATTGGACGAAAACAAAACAACTATCAATACAGGCAATGCGTATACGGACAGTTTAAAGGCTTTTGAAAAAAATCCTCCCCAAGCAAACAAAAACCAAAACAGCCCAATAAAACCGGTATCCATCAATATTGTTAAAAATGAATTATGTGTATTGCCCTGATGATTAAGCATATTGAGCTTAAATTGTATATCTTCCAAATGAAACCAATATTCTGAATATCCAAAACCTTTGCCGAGCAAGGGGTTTAATTTTATTTGCTCCCAAGCAAATTCGTAGGCAACTACACGCCCCGAACCGGATAACAAAGTTTGCGCACGAAAGTACTCGCCAATACCTATGGAATACAACCAACCAACAATATCATTAACAAAGAAAAATCCAATAAATACTACAACAACCATGACAATGATAAAAGGGTTGTTGCGCCTTACGGAATAGTCCATAAGATAAAACATGCTTACTGCCAATAATGCCCCGCGAGAAGCCGAATAAACAACGGATACCAAAATTAGCAGGTTTATAAGTATTCCGGTTTTTTTCTTAAATAAATAAGGGTAATAATATTTTATGACTAACCACAGAATTGTGTATAAAATACAAAAAATACCAAGTCCGTTTGGATTTCCTAAAAAACCTGAAAATCTTTCAACATATATAACAAACTCCGGTAAAACAGGGCGCAACGCAATACCTGTAAATAAAATAAAACTTCCAAAATATATCAGGCTTTGTAAAAATAAATATTTCTTGTTTTTAAGAAAAAAACCTGTTAATCCCGAGCCTAAAATTATGATAAATAAATATGATATTGTTTTTTGAAAAGCCGTAAATAATATGGGACTGGAAGCCATACTAAAGAGAGCAAATATCGTAAAAGGAATAAATCTTTTATAAATATTAAAAAATTTATTGATTTTAGAATTAACAACAAATATGTAAAACAGAAAAACTACATACACAATTTTTAAATTATGTGTAGAATAAAATCCTATTTTTGTATCAGAAAGAATCAGCACATACCAAAACAACAGGAACAGATACATGTACTGATTTTTTTCATATAAATAAACCAAAGTAAAAGGGATAACAACATACAACGCCATAGGCAAGAAGTACCCTATAACGAACCAAGCTAATATTATAAAAAGGTAATCGGACTGATGTTTAAAATATGTTATCATACAATTTACTGAAAATATCAATATGCCTTTCGGCAACAATGTTCCATGAAAATTTTTCTTTCACTTTAGTCAGAGAGTTTTTTGCTAATACGCCTCTTTCCGCTTGACTTTTGTTTACAAAATTTTTTATAGCCTCTTTAAGTGCTTCTTTATCATTTCTCGGAATTAAATATCCATTGGATTTATCTACCAATTCTGCCGTAGCACCCACATCTGTAACAATTACAGGCAGTTGGTTTGCCATTGCCTCAAGCACAACGGTAGGCATTCCTTCAAACAAAGTGGGCAATACAAAACAATGACTTTGTAGGTATAAATCATTTAATTGCTCATCGGAAACAAAACCTAAGAAATCAACATTGTTAAATTTATATTGTGATTTTAATGCCGCCCAAAGAGGTCCCTTGCCGGCAAGTTTATAGTGTATTTTTTGCGAAACCCCCTCTTTGTTCAATTCACTCACAACCTCAAGCAATATATCGATGCCTTTGTTGGAAGCAAAACGCCCGACAAATAACATCTGTATCGGGGTGTCTTTTTTCTCTGCTTCGAGATTGGTTTTTACTAAATTTACTCCATTGGGCAAAACTACAATCTTAGAATTATCTGAAATTACAGTCTCTAAAATGTGAGTTAATTTTCCTCCTAAGGAAACAACCTTGTCGGCATGCTTAAAGATATAATTAAAAATCGTTTTAAAAGGAATTGCAATTATTTTATTCTTGAAATTAATAGCTTGGTAAGGTTCTAATCCATGCGGATTAACTATTATTTTATTGGGAAGTTTTTTTATTCCGTACCAAACGGAAAGTCCTTGAGAATAAACAATATACTCCGGCATTTTCACAAGGTGATTAAAAATTCGCTTGGAGTATTTATAAGTTTCTTTTAAATAATTTTTCTCCTTATCTATTCCCTTAATATATACTTCCGTGATGTTTTTATTGCTTCCAAATATAGTTTTGCCGGAGTGAGGATGAAAAACCGTAATTTTAATATTGTGTTTCATCAGTTCTTCAATCAACAGGCGCGAATGCCGCTGCATACCGCCTACTGCATGAGGAAAAATACCGTCTGTACAAAAAGCAATTTTCATCATTTCTTTATCAAAGTTTTAATTCCGTCATCGATGCTCCACTCCGGCGACCAAGATGTTTCGGTTTTCAGTTTAGTTACATCTGCCAGCAAGTGCATACGCTCGGTTTTTCTTATTCTTGATTGTTCTTGTTCTATTGTTATTTTTTGTCCGAGCTGTCGTTCAAAAGCTTTAACAATATCGGTAACGGAGTATTCTATACCTCGTCCGAGGTTGAAAGTATCAATTCCCTGTATATCTTTTTCCATGAGCAACCTGACGGCTCGTGCCATGTCGTAGGTGTGTATGAAATCCCGCTTAGGGGTAAGGTTGCCTAATTTTATTGTTCTTTTGCCTGCGTTTATTTGATTTTGAATTTCAGGAATTAAATGCGGATTGGTTTCATTGGGTCCAAAAGCATTGAAAAATCTACAAATAACTGCGGGCATCTGTGTTTTAAGATGAAATTCATTTAGTAAACGTTCGCCTGTCAATTTTGAAAGACCGTAAATATCCAAAGGAGCAGTTTTGTGATTTTCCGTAACAGCTTCATCATAAATGGGGTACACGGCAGCCGTAGATGCAAAAAAGATTTTTTTCACTCCGCTTGCCTCGGCTGCATCAAGAATATTCATTGTGCCTCTTATATTTATATCGGCTGCTTGGTAGGGGTGCTTGTTGCAGTAAGGAATAAAATGTATTGCCGCAAGATGCAACAACCAGTCGGGTTTTATTTTTTCAAATATTTCAAACATTTTTTCTTTATCAAGAATATCATTTTCAAAAAAATGCTCGTCGTCAATTTCTATAAATTTCCTGTTGCCAAACGAAAGGTTGTCGATTACAAAGATTTCATAATCAAATTCTGAGAGATGTTGTATTATTGCCGAACCTATAAAACCTGCACCACCGGTGATTAATATTTTTTTCATATTTTTTTATTTTAGTTGGAAGTTTCGTTAACCACCCCGTCCTGTGGACACCCCTCCAAAGGAGGGGAATCGACCACCCCGTCCTGTGGACACCCCTCCAAAGGAGGGGAATTTCTCCGACTTCCTCAATATAATTAAATTATAAATTACGAATCAAAAAACTTTATTTTTGAATTTCTACAAGTTACTTTATTTTACTTAATACTTTTTCTGCATTTTTTTCCCATGTATAGTTTTTAACTATTTTTTCATAAAAATTATTTGATAAACTTTTCCTTTTTTCAACATCAACAAGTAATTTATTTAATGCTTCTGTTAAATTATTTACAGAAGGTGCTATTAATATACCGTCTTTTTCGTTTTTTATAACATCGCGCATAGGGATAAAATCCGGAGCAATAATAGCTGTTTTCATAATTCCGTATTCAAAAATTTTTACAGGAGAACCATATTTATGTGAATTGGGCAAAACGGCAATGTCAAACAAACTTATGTAATCAAAAATATCTTTATGCTTAACAGCACCCGTAAAAATAATATTGTGAGGCGATATGGAAATTGCCAATTTTTTTAGTTCTTGTTCAATTTCTCCTGCACCTATAATCATCAGTTTCACTTGCTTACAGGATATTTTACTAAAGGCTTTTATAAGCATATCTATTCCATGCCAACGAAAAAATGAGCCTACAAAACCTATTACTGTTGTATCCGTGAGATTATATTTCTCTTTTAATTTCTGAACATTACCGGTATCAATCTTAGCTCGGTCAATATTTATAGCATTGGGAGTAACTACAAATTTATCTTTATCGATGCCGTAATCTTCTATAAATTTTTGCTCTAAGTATGATGATACAACGGCTATTAAACTTGTCATACTCAACATTTTACGCTCTATACTTTTAGCAGTTTTCAGAAAAAAAGACTTGCCCTGCAATACTATTCTTTCATCAACATAGGGCGAATTAACTTCCAATATGTGTTTTATCTTAAACTTTTTTGCAGCTTTTACACCCGAAAGTTGAAAATAATTTGCACGTTCGTATATTAAATCCGGTTTTTCTTTTTCTATTAACTCCTCCAATACTGATTGTGCATATTTATCAAAATGTTTCAAATTCAGGTCTTTTAAACTTTCCCAAATTACGGGAAAAGTTATTTTTTTTATAAAAGATTTTATCCTTGATTTTTTTTCCACACCACCTTCATTACTTGCCGACATATTTGCTCCCATAATCAAAGGCACTACCTCATGTCCGAGTTTTTTAAATGCCTCCATCATTTCGCTCATATGAGTAGCATATCCGGCTCTATGCAAATTACTTATTGTTGGATGCGGTGAATAGTATAAAATTTTCATTAAATGTTTATTTTTTTAGAAATCACAAAATATCTACTTAATAATTTCATAAAGTGTATTGATAATTAACAATTTACAAAAGAATTTATCGTCTTGCAATTCACGAACTATAAAATAATCAGCTCTCAATTTAACAAAGTATTGCCACTTATTGCAGCCAAAAATTTTTCAGGCTTACTAAAATTCTCCGAATGCTTAATAAGAGCATTTTTAGGCATGTTCCACCATTTAGAATCTAAAAGTTTTTTCCTTAATTTTTCATCGAAACGATACCTTATAAGTTTTGCCGGCACACCTGCTACTATTGCATAAGGCGGGACGTCTTTAGTAACAACAGCTCCGGCTGCAATTACTGCACCCGTTCCAATCTTAACCCCCTCAAGAATTATTGCATTGGCAGATATTAATACATCGTATCCTATCTCAACTTCTTTTCCTTTTCTTTCCTCGTAGCTTGATTTCTTAACCCAACCCTTTTCTTTTCTATAAAAAAAAGGATTTGTACTTATGTGGTCAAGAGCATGATTTACAAGTCCGATATTTACATTGTGCGAAATGCAAGAAAAATTACCTATGCACTTACAATTGTCTATCAAAGTATTTTTTCCAACAAAACAATAATTCCCTATTTCTATATTCCAATTACCAATATTTACTCCTTCGTTTATTTGAAGTCCTTTACTTTTAAGAAATGTTTTAGGAACTGTTGATAAAATATATCCCGATTTATATTGTATTTTTAATAAAAACAATTTAACTGATTTTTTTAATTTGAATATGAATGTTTTCATAAGTATTTATTGGCGGTGTTTAAAAAATCGTTTATATTCAATGCTTTATTTACAAGTTCATTTTCACTTAAAAATTTTTCATAAAATTTTACTCCTAAATCGGTATAAATAATAGATGGGATATTAAGATTACAGGCATCCATAATTACCGATGAAAAAGAAGTAATATGCAGTATGGTCTCACTCAAAGTGTCATATACCTCAGTTTGCTTGTCCCATTCAAACTCTATATTCAGTTTTTTTAGAATTATATCCATATCTTTTTTTATGTACGTATGTCTCGGATGCAGCCTAAACAAAATAATTTTTTCGGGATGCTTATTTTTTAAATATTTTAGTGCTGCATATAAAAAATCAGATGCCGGAATAACTCTTTTTTGAAGCGAAATTAAAATATATTTTTTTTGTTTTTGTTCTGAGCTTGTTTTAAGCCAACTTTCAAAAGTTAAATTACCAACTATTTTTACTCCGTGCTTATACTGAAAATTATCATGAATTATTTTTTCTTCAAATTTAGAATACACGTAAAATTTTGAGGGTAATAATTCGTATCCATTTGGGGGAATATATTGCCAAGAGCCGTACGCATGATGTTCATTGCTTTGAAGCCCATGCTGTATTTCTATTGTTTGTATGTTTTTTTTATGTGCAGCTGCATTTAATGCCATGCCTTGAGCGCTGTAATATGATATTGTGTATATTTTTTTTAAATTCGGAAATTTTGAAAATAAAAAAGAATAAAAATAAAACTCTTCAACAAATTGTTTAAATTCTGCAAAAAAAGAAAACATAGGAATATTCGAAAATTCTTTACTCAAAATTTCATATTTCAAAGAAAACTTTTTGAAATTAAATTCATCTGAAAATATATGATAAAACAAAGTTGTTAATTTGTAATATTTTGAAACACTCCATATATTGTAAATAAGGTTGTTTTTCGACAAATGAGGATAAGTATATCGCTTCCCTTTATTTGAATTGCTCTCTATTAGCAATGCGTTTTCTTTAGCAAATTTTTCAAAAAACGGATCAATGTATTTATTGTAATTATATTTGTTTTCATTTCGCAACCTATAGTTCGACATCCAAATTTCAGAAGTTTTGACATCTGCCACAGGTTTTTGTAATTTAAAATGCTGCCTTAACCGGTTTAGATAAGATAATTCTCGATATAGTCGGTTACCTCTTTTTTTGAAAAATATTCCCCAAGCAATATGATTTCTGAAAAGAGGCCATAAATTACCATATTGAGAATTGAAAAGAGTAATATCATTATTTTTCTCAAACTCTTTAAGCTGTTGCAAAACTTTTATTCGTTCTAACATACAAGGTCGTTTTTAAACTTAAATCTTAGGCAAGGTAGTGATATCTTTTCTAAATATCAAAACATACAAAGCAAGTATTGAGATGAAAATTGTTATGATAAATTTTACAACTAAAGAAACTTCTAATAAACAATATGCAGTAACTGCAATTGATATATTTACCAATAGCCAAATTGCCGGATAATATTTTAAATTGGTGTATTGTTTAAATTCTTTAAACCAAAACCCGCTATATCCCATATACATTAACGCCACAAATGTTGTTACAGCCGCAGCTCCTACCCCATAGACAGGTATAAAAATAAAATTTAAAATTACATTAAATATTCCGGCAATAAAAGAAATTTTCCATAGTTTCGTAGTTTTTTCAAAATAAAATAAATGCGTTGTTGCTCCCATGTACATTGGCTTATAATTGAATGCCATTATAACAGGAACAGCCAAAGGATAAACGTTTCGCAGTTCCTCGTTTTGTACAAGAATATAAAATATTTCTTTTATCCAGATAGAAACAACGAATGTTAATATGAAAAATAATACCTGTACAACAAATACTAACTGCCTAAAAGCTTTTTCATTATTTCCTTTTATATACCGTCTTAAAGTGGGACTTATTGCAATTCCGGTGGCATCGGCAAACGAACCGAAATAAGTTCCGAAAGTGTAAGCTAAATTATAGCCCCCAATTTCTTTTGTCGAAACGTTTGTGGCATCCATTACAATTCTGTCTGAACTATTTAATAAATATGTAGAATAGTAGTGCGGAATTGTAGGCAAAGTAACTTTTAAAGAGTTTTTTATTAATCTTCTTTTATAATTAAAAATAGGACTTAGTGATTTTTTGCCATAAATGTAAAACATATACGACAATCCTGTCAAACTTGTTGTAACTGCCGATGATATAAACCACCCCATGTAACCCAACTTTAGTACCGCAATTGTATACAATGTAGTGAATACACCAATTAATCCAAACACTACGGAACGCCATGCTATGGGTATAGGATTTTCATTTAATTGAAAATATGTAGGTCCTATCATATTGACAGGTTCAAATATTACCTTGGGAACTGTAACCAAAAGTATTATGTACAAAACATTATCGGCGGCTTCTTTGGGAACTATCAAATATATTACGACGGCAAGCAAAAGATTATATACAATTACCCACTGATGTAAAAAACCATTGATTTGTCGCCAATGCCACTTGAATTGCTTCTCGAAATGATAAAAAGAATTTACAACCGATAATCTCAAACCAAGCAATTCCAATACGCTTATTGCTCCAATATAAGCCATGATTACGCCATTAATACCATAATCTGTTTTTGTAAGATATCGAGTAATAACAGGAAGAGTAAATATACTCACAATTCTGTGTAATTGTGGAGCTATACCGTATATAATTGTATTTTTAAAAAGCCTTGCGAGCATTAGGCAGTAAGTTGTTTTTTTATCAAAAATTCGGCATATTCAAAATCTTCGAGCGTGTCTATATCTACTGATGCTTGTGCAGACATAAGATACGGGTAGCAGTTTTCGGAATAATCTTTAGTGCTGAAAATATATTCTTTATCGAATATAAATATAGCACCGTTGGGATAATAGCTCGTTGGGATTTCTTGTCGATTTTTCATGTAATTTTCTTTGAACAAATTTTTTATTTTACCATCTGCCCCTATCCTTTTGTGCCAAAATACGGGATGGGCTTCTTTGCAATATCCAACTACGGCTTTGGCTTTTTTATTGAAAAATATTTCTGCCGCTTCATCTATGTGGATTGCAGTTCGCAAGGGGCTGGTGGGTTGCAAAACCATGAAATTCTCTATGACAATATTTTCTTGCTTTTCCAAACGTGAAATTGTGTATTTGAAAACCTCCAAAGAAGTCGCATTGTCGGTTGCCAAATAATCGGGACGCATGAAAGGTATTTCTGCGCCGTACTTCACTGCCGTTTCGGCTATGTCGTCGGAATCGGTGCTTAGTATAATTCTATCAATATGCCGAGCTTGTGCAGCCGCCTCTATTGTCCATGCTATCAAAGGCTTACCGTTCAAAGGTTTGATATTTTTAAAAGGCAAACCCTTAGACCCTCCGCGCGCTGTTATTAAAGCAATCATTGTTATTGTTTTATGTGTTTTACAAATTCTTGTGCTTGCTCGTAATCTACGGGTTTGCCTATATCTATCCAGTAGCCCACAATGGGGTCGTAGATTAATTTCAATTTTTCGCTTATTAACATTTCCATAAGGTCGGTAATATCAAAAAATTGTTTTTCAGGTATTTTTTTTATCAGTTCCCTTTTCAAAATGTATATGCCGGCATTTACATGGTATATATACGAGGGTTTTTCTTTTAATGATTTTACTTCTTTATTTTTTGTTTCAAAAACAGCATAAGGAATATCTATTTTATGCTCAATTGAAGCTACTGCCATGTCGGCTTGCTGCTGTATAAGGTTGACATACAGTTTCTCAAAATCAACATTTGTAAACAAATCGCTGTTCATTAACAGTATATATTTTGTTTTTATGTTTTGAAGCAAAGTTAATGCACCCGCCGTGCCAAGCGGACTGTCTTCCCAAACATATTCTATTGATATGCCTTTGGAACTGCCGTCGCCGAAATAATCTTTAATTTGTTGCCCGAGATAGCCGAGCGATATGTATATTTTTTTTATACCAAATCGTATAAGCCGGTCTATATTATACTCTATTATGGGTTTACCGCCCAGCGGCAGCATGGGTTTGGGTATTTTATCGGTAAGCGGACTGAGCCGTTTGCCTCGCCCGCCTGCCATTATAACGCATTCAAGAGGTAGGATTGATTTTACCTTAGTGAGGTCGAGTATATCTGTAATTTTTCCGTCTTTGTCTAAAACCGGTAAATTTTTTATGTCCAATTTATGATATTTCGATAAATCGATAAAATCTTCGGGTTCGGATAAGTAAAAGAAATTGCGGTTACATATTTCTTCCATGCTTTTATCCAAATTTTGTTCTTTTACAATTGCTCTTCGTATGTCGCCGTCGGTAACTGTGCCTATTACTTTGCCCGTGTCGTCGATTACAAATAAAATCAAACGGCTCATATTACGCAGACTGTTCAATTTGGTAAGTCCCTCCGTAATTTTTGCGTTTTTATGTATTGAAAGGTGTTTCATGTAAATTTTGGGTTATAGAAGTCATTTAAACTTGTTTTTCACCACAGGGCTTCGTTAAATCACGAATTTAATACGTTGATAACCAGCTACTTATAAAACGCGCAACAATTAACCATAGTCTCCTGATTATCAATAGATTAGCATTTAATTTTAATCTAACAAAGTGTTGTCTTTTGAATATTTAAAATTATAATATTCCATATCTTTATCAACCTCTTTTATTGATATTTTCAAAAATTCAGAAATTTTATTCTGATAGTCGTCGGGAGCAAAATATTTTAACATTGATAAAATAAACGAATTTTTTTTACTATATCTTATACCTTTTTCTATTTTCATAACTTTAGTAGGGACATTAGGCTTGTAATCAGCCATGCTGTATACCGTTCCGTATGAAGCAAACAATTCTAAATCAAGTTTTTTAAAGGTTTGAAAATTAGCAAAAAAATTTGTTTGCTTTCCTTTAGCCAGTTTGCTCATTCCGCATAATTCATAAAACCTTAAATCTCTGTGGTGTAAATCATCAGATGCGGTATTATCCTCAACTACAACGGTTTCATTATTAAAATCAGACTTTTCAAAATAACTTATAAGGGCTTCATTTTTTATCCATCTGTGTATGTATTGTAAATTAAAATATACATTTGTAACAATAAAACTTGTTAAAACGAGACTTAGTATCAATGCTCTGTATTTTTCTTTTATCAAAATATATATCAAACTGACAATAAGCATAGCTACTCCCAAAGGAAGCAATAATTGATGCCTGTCGGCATAGCTGTAAAAAACAGGCACTTTCCCGATAATAGCATAAGGGTAAACGGCTAATATAACAAGAATAAAACTTATTGCCAGCAGTAACCAATAAGGGATTGACGGTTTTTGGTCTTTAGTTTTGTTTTTTATCGCCAAAAAATAAATTAGAACGAACAGCAGAAAAGCCGGCACTATCATATAGTAATTCAGTACGGCTTCCGACAAAACTTCGGGCAATTTCATTACAGATTCCAGTATGCTTTGCAAGGTTTTGAACGGCGACAATATAAATCCGCCAATCGTTATTTTGTTGTAATTTCCTTGTACATACAATCCCGAGGGGCTTAAGAATAATGTTTTAAAAGTCCAAAAAATAAAAGGCAATAATATAAAATCAATAATTCGGATTAAATTTTTAAATGTAACGGAAGATTTAAAAGTTTTCCAAATTTGCGGAATTGTTTCAAGTTTAATATTGTTTTTTTGAATAAACAGCATACTGAAAGGCAGTATGTAAAAAAACAAAAAAGAGTTTACGAAAAAACTTAGAAAAAATAAAACCAAAGCCCCTACCCTATAAATAATCTTAGTGTTTAAAATATATTTTTGCATAAACCATGTTGCCGAAGCAAAAAAGAAACTACCTATAACATACGGTAGGCAAATCATTGTTATTTTAGCTGAGAAAAATGGTACACTTGCAAATAAGAGTACAGTCCAAAAGAAAAATTTATTTCTAAGGTTCAACAATTTTAAAATTTCCCACAGCCACAAAATTGTAAGTATTTGTAAAACAACAACTAACGAATGGTAAACTATTGGAGCAGCAGGCAGTTTATTAAGGAAATAGTGTATGTAAGCTCCGAAAACAAATCCATTTCCCGTAAATTGTTGCTTCATGCCTTCAAACGACATATTGAACAGAGTCCAATCGTCCCAAAAGACCCCGCTATTGATTATAATAAGAAAATTTCCTACTAAGTAGGCTGCTATAAAACTAATCTGCGGGAAAAATAATTTTATATTTTTTTCCATTTGTTTATATTTTTAGTGGGAAGTTGGAAGTTGGGAGAAGGAAGTTTACAGAAAACCAATAATTTTATTACCAAAGCTATTGTACTTCTTTAAATATGAAAAGGTTATCGCCGTAAAACTCCAAATCTCCTTTTTCTATCAATAATTTATATTTTTCAAAACCTATTTGTTTATAGGTTATAGTGTCCTTTTCATAAGCTATCAGATAATCAACAACATTATTCGATTTTGCAATACTGTCTATTTTGCGTATAAACTCGTTAGTTCTTCCATAATAAAAATAAGGATTGAGGCACATATTGTTATCGTTGTAAAGATTAAAGCCCATAGATAACCCTCCTATGTAATTTACTTTTTCTTCCTGCGCAAGCGACATTGATGCTGTTTTGTGATTTTTAGTAATTATTGACAAACAGCTGTTATAAATATTAAAAACAGATAATAATATCGGAATAATTAGTATAAGATATTTGTTTTCGGTATGTTTCAATTTTTTGTATTTTAGAAATATAACCGAAATAATAAATAAAACCGTAAAAATCCAAGATATGGGATGAAAACTTTGTTCGTTTTTGTTCAAAACCCAAGCATACAGTGCCATAAACACCACAGTGATTACAATAGTCAGTTTCTGCCATAAAGGAAAAGTTTTCTTTATGCTGCCGGCTGGTTCATTTTCAGAGCTTTTAAAAAAATACTCAAACCCTTGTATTATAACCAATAACACCAAAGGCAACATGATAATAAGTTTACGTTGAGCAGCATCATTTATAAACAAAGTTTGTGTTAAAAAACTAAACAAATAAATAGCTGCTATTATAAATTCATTTTTCAATTTACGCTTTTTCAAAACTCTGAAAAATATTGTAAAAAAACTTATTAAAGATGCAAATACAAGTATAGGGTTAAATAAAAATATATTAGCATATCCAATTTTAAACACATTAAAAAACATAGCCTTAAGCCCAAAAGCTACTCTATCGGTATAATCACCCGTTCTGTGTAAAAACCCCATTTCGTCAAAAACAGATAAACTAACAACAACATAAACCGACATGGCTACAACAAAACCTATAAACATAGGCAATACTACCTTATACAATATTTTAAGGAATTGCTTATTTTGCAGATATTTATGTTCTTTAAAAAGTGCAACAATAAAAAGAGCAAGTACCGTAAAAGCATTAGTCGGATAAGTAATCAACCACAATAAAACAACTGTGAATGTAAGTATAATCAAATTATAAATTTTAGTGTATGTCTTATCGTACCATTTTACAGTTAGAAATATTACCCCACACATTACAGCAGTACGCGCAATAGTGGGTTCTAAAAAAATATTACTCATTGTAAATGGGAAACTAAATGCCAAGAGAAGTACTCCCAAATATCGAAGCATTGTGTTTTGAGTAATTCTTTTCAATATAAGGTAAAAAAATACAAGGCTCACAATTCCAAATAATAAGGAACTGAAACGAAGCCCTGTATAGTTATTTCCAAAAATTACAAGCCCTATGTATGTAAAAAAATTAGTAACATAAGGTAGTCCCCAAGCCGGTAGGTCTTCTTTATTTAATAATTCATTATACTTATAAAAATCAACCCCAATTTGAGAATAATAAAGCTCATCGATGGGATAGTATACTGTATAACTATTTGGCGGGTCTATATCTATTATCAGTAATTTTAATAAAATTATAAAAATACCTATTGACAAAGGACTGTATAAGTTTTTTATTTTCATGAGTTTTATTATTAATAGTTCAAACCAAATGCCCATAGAGGCACAATATTTTTATAGCCATATTCAATATTATCTTTAACGATATAAGAATACGGGGTATCTTTAATTTGTTTTTGATTTTTACTTTTTCCGCCTACCTCAAAAGTATATTTCCCAATCTTAAAGTCAGCAACCGATGAGGCAAATACCAAATTATTAACTCGCATTTGATTAAGGAAAAAAGTTTCTCTAACATTGCCTTCTTTGGGTTTTCTGTCTGCTAGAAAATATATCAAATTAGTATTGTCTAAATATATTTTATCCACTTTGCCCAAACCTATAATTCCATCAGCTTGATTACGCAAGCGTGCAATAAGTCCTGCATCTTCCATTAAAACAAGATAGTCTTCGAGCGAATTACGACTTACCTTTAACTTTGCGGCAAGGCTTACAAAATTGGGTTTAAAAGGCACACTTTCAGCTATTATAAGCATTAATTTCTTAAGTTTTCGCGCTGTTGTTACCGATAAGTTTGCAAATTGCGGTATATCAACTTCAAGTGTTAAATTTAAAATTTGCTCCAATCTTATAGACAAATAATTTTCTTTACTCATCGGATAATAAGCCTCCTGCAAATATTGTCTGAAAATTGGTAACGGATGCGACACCTTATCCAATAATGAAATTTTATTAGCAATTATATCTTCAAAAGAATGCACCTGAACATCAATATTGTGTTCAAATTTAAGGAACTCGCGAAATGAAAATCCTTGCATGTAAAACATCAATGCTCTGCGACTTAAATCTGCCGCTCCTTTACGAATATCCAAAATAGAAGAACCTGTAAAAAACACCTTTAAGTCAGGATAAAAGTCGTAAATATTTTTCAATTCTATTGCCCAATCTTTGTATTTGTGAATTTCATCTATAAAAAAATGCTTTCCGCCATCCTTATAAAAGGTGTCTGCTAAATCAATTAATTTATGTGTAGAAAAATATATATCATCAGCCGAAACATAAAGTACATTATCTTTGTTTTGTTCCTTGATGTATTGAAGCAACATTGTAGTTTTTCCAACACCTCGAGGACCTACCAAGCCTACTAAGCGACTATTCCATGGTAATTTATCGTACATATATCTTTTAAAGGTCAATTCTGTACGCCTTACCAATAATTGTTGTTTTTGAAATAAACTTTCCATATTCTTTTTATAAAATGCACTACAAAATTAACAAAAAAAGCAACATTTGTTCAATACGATGTGCATTTTCTTGTATTTGTTTTTTAGTTGGAAGTTTCGTTCTACGACTTTTGTCTCTGTCACCATGTCGTTGTGTGTCTTATTTAAGGTAACTTTGTGTGTTTACAAAATAAAAAAAATTAAAGTTATTTCGCCTGTATCCAATGGGTTTAAACCCATTGGGTAGCAAAAGTTTAAATTTTCAGCGGCTACCTTTATTCTACCGTTTTCACAATATTGCAAATAAATTCAACTTCATTCAACGATAATTCATAAAACATAGGCAACCTGACCAAACAGTCGGCAAAATTATCGCAATTGGGCAAATTTCTGCCATCGTGGCGAGGCTTGTAATATTGGCTGTCATGCAAGCTCAAATAATGAAACACTGAAAATACTTCATTGACTTTGAGCTTTTGAATAATTTCACTGCGCTGCTGATTATCTTTACATACCATATAAAACATGTGTGCATTATTAACGGCATATTCGGGAATACAGGGTAAGGTAACATCATGTTCCGTAGCCCACGATTTCAAATTTTCGTAGTAAACTTTCCAAATACTTTTTCGTTTGCGCTGTATGTCTTCTACGTTTTCTAATTGCGCCCAAAGGAAAGCTGCGGTAACTTCGGAGGGCAAAAAAGAACTGCCTAAATCTACCCAACCGTATTTATTGACCTCGCCCCGAAAAAATTCGGCTCTGTTTGTTCCTTTTTCCCAAATAATTTCAGCACGGCTGTAAAAACGCTCATCATTGATTGCCAGCAAGCCGCCCTCGCCCGATATAATATTTTTGGTTTCGTGAAACGAGAATGTTGCCAAATGCCCGATGCTTCCTAATGCTTTTTTTTCGCCTGTTTTGGGCGAGGTATAATAAGAATCAACAGCTTGTGCGGCATCTTCCACCACCAATAGGTTATATTTCGCTGCCAATGCCATTATTTTGTCCATGTCGCAAGCCACGCCGGCATAATGCACGGGGACTATGGCTTTTGTTTTTGAAGTTATAAGGCTCTCTATTTGGTCGGCATCTATGTTGGGGTTGTTTGCATAGCTGTCGGCAAAAACAATTTTTGCGCCTTGACGCACAAAGGCTAAGGCTGTGGAAACAAAGGTATAACTCGGCACTATGACTTCGTCGCCTTGTTCTATATTGCATAAAATAGCTGCCATTTCCAAAGCATCGGTGCAGCTTGTTGTAAGCAAGCATTTGCCAAATTTGTATTTTTCTTCAAAAAAACTTTGGCATTTTTGAGTAAATACTCCGTTGCCTGAAAGTTTGCCGGAACTTACGGCTTTGTAAATATAATGTGTCTCTTTACCTGTGAGGTATGGTTTGTTGAATGGTATCATTGTTTAAAAATATGACTTAGTTATAAAATATTTAAAAATATAAAATAGTCCTGAAAGGAAATGCAATAAGAGTATAACAAATAAAATTTTATCTTTTAATGGCTTAAGTTTATTTAAACTAAATATTTTATAAAAATACACAACACTTGTCATAAAAACCAAATACGTACATATTATTATTTGCCAAGTAAAATTACCATGATATTCCCGAGGACCGGTTTCATAAAAGAATAAAGCAATAATATACCCAAATGCCAATAACATAATAGAGTATAAAAAAGGTTTAAATTTTAATATCTCTTTATAAAATATAGTTAAGGCAATAGGAAATGCAAAAGAAAATAATATTATAATAGGAAAATAATAGATTGGCATCCAATTCTCATAAATATGAAAAAAAGAAATTGCAATGCCATTTTTTTGATTACTACCTATAATTTCCCCATATTGATATTTATATAATAAAATAATTTGTAATAAGACAAATATACCACCCCCTAATACCATAGGTAAAAGCATTTTAAAACCCTCATAAAGTTTCAATTTATCTTTATAAAAAAAGTATAATATATATATCGAACTTACAGGTAAGTATGCAAATAAAAAAGATGGTTTTATTAGAGCATTAAGAATAATTAATATAAAAAGTACCAATATATTTCTATTACTTATTTTTTTTAGCTTAAAAATTTCCATTTGTTTTATAAACAAAAATATTGCTACGGGAAACAAAAATATTGTTGTCGAATTATGAAGTACAAATGGTGCTGCTCTTCCGAGGAAAAACAGTTTTGAAATAAACAAAACAACAAAATCAGGTATTGAGAAACAGAAGAACAACAATAATGTTGCAATAATTAAATGTTGTTGACTAATAAAAATTTTCATTTTTTTCAACTCAACATATAAATATTTCTTTGATATATAATATTTCAAAAAAGTTGCAAATGTCAGCAAAAATATTGTGATAATATCATACACATATGTATCTGTTGAATGAAATGAAAGTAGATTTAATAAATAGAAAAACAAAAAATTGGGAGTATAAGTTTTAACATTTTCTTTTACTTGAATTGCTGCTTGAATATGTGCCGGAATATCTGATATTAAAAAAAATATTATAAACCTATACAGTATAAAAAACAATAATATGATAAACAAATAATCTATGTTTTTATTAAATTTTAAATCTATAAACTTTATTCTGTTCTTCATTTTTCATTAGTTTAAATTATTACACATTCTTTTAGTTTTCATTTTTTATTATCAGCTCAATATAAAATTATTTAACATAAGAAATATCAGTAAAAGTTTTTCAAAATTATATCTTTCCTCAAAAAAACTTTAACATTTTTTGGTAAATATTCCGTTACCGGAAAGTTTATCGGAATCTACAACTTTGTAAATGTAGGGTGTCTCTTTACCTGTGAGGTATGGTTTGTTGGATGGTATCATTGTTTAATTTTTACATTTTCGCCACTTATGATTTTTGAATATTTGCTTTTAAGAATAATAAAACGTTTTTCCATGAAACGATATGATAATCCGGCTATTAACACAGTTAATAAAGTAACCGCAGTTAATAAAAATATTCTGCTGTATGGTAATTTAAGAAAGTCGAAAGTATTTATAATCAACATAATAGCCAAAGGATGATACATATATAAACCATAGGATATTTTTCCTAAATAATTTAACGATTTTACTTCCAATGCATTCTTTAAACCTTTGTTGCAGGCTAAATTATAGATTATTATTCCAAATAAAAAAGAATATACCACAGTTAGTATTTTAAGTGATAATAAAATACAAGTTATCGTTGTAATTAAAGCTATCCAAAAAACAAATTTTCTTAAAACATATTTTTCAAAAAATGCGTTTTTATGAAATGCCATATAAGCAAAAATTCCCCCTATTGCCATACTGTATATTTGAAAAGAATTAAAAAAGGATGCCACTAAGTGTGTTTTATTATTCCAGCCTATAAAATTTTTTATAAATAAAAATATCGGATATTTTATAGCAAAATAAATTAATATCACGCTTATCAGCAATACTAATTTATTTTTTACAAATTTCATGAGTATAGGCCATATAAAATAAAACTGTTCCTCAACTCCCACAGACCAAGATTGAGAACCATAAGGAAGTACAACCCAAAAACCAAACAATACAAGGTTGGGCAAAAACAAAACAAACATAACAAAATACATCCAAAAATGAGTATTTACTTTTGCCATAAGTGCCGGAAACTCTAATATCTTAATATGTGGAAATATAAAAAAAGAAGCAAGAATAATCGTAAAATATAAGGGCCAAATTCTTAATATACGCCTGATATAAAATTGTTTTATACTAATTTTTTTAGTTGTTTTTTCTTCAGCCAAAAGTAAATAGGTTATAAGAAACCCACTTAACACAAAAAAAAGTGTTACACCAAGTCCTCCAATAGTTTTAATTATTAAATTATCCCAATAATGTGATTTTCCCAACACCCATAACATTTGCTCTAAATGATGAATTATTACCAAAAATGCAGCAATAAAACGCAAACCGTTTAAATTCGGGAAATAAATTTTATTTGTTTGTCCCATTATTTCAAAAATATAAATTTTATAAAAAACTTATCATATTTGCTTAAGTATTCCATTAGTGGAATTTACAACTAAATTATTTCAACTTTCTTATGAAACGATGAGGATTTCCAACGTACAAGCCGGCTTTTTCAATATTTTTTATAACAACAGTACCTCCGCCTATTTGCGTTTGTTGAGTTATAATAATGTTATCAATTATTGTAGAATTAATACCTATAATTGTTTGTTCTTCAACATTAACAAACCCCGCAACAGCAACTCTTGGCGATAAAAAACAATGCCTGCCTATTGTGGTATCATGAGCAATAGTGCAAGCAATATTTAAAATTGAATTTGCCGATATGACAACATTGGCATCGATGGAGTTTTTGGGGTATATAACAACTCCGTCTCCTATCTTTGCGCTATTGTCTACCCAAGAGCTTGAATGTATTATTTTACCAAAAGGCACTTTTCCTAAATATTTATTAAATAATTGCTTTTTAATATTGAGATGCTTATATCCAATGGCAATAATTAACTCATCAAACAGTCCTTGCTCAAATGCCCCTAAAACTTTATCATTTCCTCCGATTACTCGAAAACCATATTTTTTTGTTTCTGCCGTAAAATCATCAAAAAAAATAACCTCGGTATAATGATTGTCTTCAGTGGCATAATATGCTATTTGTTTTCCGAGGTCTCCGGCTCCTATTATTCCTAAAACTTTTTTCATAAGTTTATGCGTTCTTTTACTGAAAATAATGGTCTGTTTTTAACTTCTTTATAAATTCGTCCGATATATAAAGAAACTATCCCTAAAAAAGAGAGTTGCAAGCCCAGACTGAAAATAATGAGTGATACCAATGAAGGCCATCCCGTTTGAAAGTCTATAAATATTTTTAATAAAAAAATAAAGATTAACGAAATAAAGCCCAATATTGATATTATAATCCCAATTTTCACAGAAATTTTTAAGGGTAATTCCGAAAAATCGAAAATGGCATCAAATGCAAGTTTTAATTTTCGTTTGAAATTAAATTTTGAAGTTCCTGCAAAACGCTCTCTTTGGCTTATTTTCAATACAGAGGTATTCATTCCTACATGGTAAAAAAGCCCTTCGACAAAACGATTTGTTTCATTGTATTTTAGTAATTGTTGATTAAATTCTTTGGTAAATATTCTCATAACTGCAATTCCCTTGGGAATTTCCAATCCGGTATATTTATTTAAAATTCGCCAAAATATCGCTGAAAAAACACGATTGATATTAGAATCTTTTTTTTCTTCTCGTATGCCCCAAACCAAATCATAGCCTTTTTGTATTTCATTCAATAAATTGGGAATTTCTTTCGGCGGGTCTTGCAAATCCGGATCCATATATATGACATAGTCGCCGGATGCGTAAGAAAATCCGGCAGTAGCAGCAAATGCTTTCCCGTGATTATAGGAAAGCACTACTAATTTAATTCTATTGTCATTTTGAGCGTATTCTTTTATTATTTGTACTGTTTTGTCGGTGCTACCATCATCTACAAAAATATATTCGTAATCATATTGGAGTAAGTCCAGTTGTTCCTTTGTTTCTTTCAAAAATTGCCGAATAACCTCTTCTTCGTAAAAAACAGGAACTACCAATGATATTTTTTTCATAATAAGTGTTTTATTTCTCTTAAATTTTCAATTTTATTTTTTGCACATAAATAATTATTATGTCTGTCAATTAGCAATGTATTTAAGCCAATGCGCTCGGCAGGTTCAATATCTAACTTTATAGAATCGCCAATATACAATATTTCTTCAGGTTTAAAGTCTGAAAGTTCTGACAACGCTTTCTTAAAAAATTCAGCATCCGGTTTTGCACATCCAAATTCTTCCGACACAAAAATATTTGCAAAATTAATACTAAAACGGGATTTTATTTTATCTTTTAATGTTGTATTAAAGTTAGATAAAATTCCCAAAGGAAGCGGTAGTTCTTCTAAAACTTCTGTGTCTTCATATTTTTCCCAAGGTAAATAAGTGCATTTTTCAAAAATGCGCTCCAATAAATCATTATGTGGAATAATTCCTAAACTTCTTAAAAATTCGGCATTAAAATTTTTATAAAATGTTGCATCCGTTTTATCAGGGAAAAAAATTATTTCCGAAACTGTTTTATGTGTTTTTATAATATGATTAAGCGGAATTTTAATATCAAAATCTTCTAAAACTTCTTTAATTGTAGTAAAAACTTTTGGCTTATACAGCAAAGTGCCGGCAACATCAAATAAGATATATTTTATCATTTTAAAATAGTTTAAAGTTAGAGTTTGCATTAAACTCTTCCGTTTCGGAAGCATTCGGATAAATAACATCTAACAAAATTCTGCAAGCAACACCTTTGGTTATTTTGGGTTGCGGTAGTTTGTTGTTAAAGAGCCACTCTTCTATACCGTATTTAACATCCTGAAATCCTAAATTGTGTCTGATGGAATTGGTTCCCGATATTCGGCAATTAATTTCAAATGGAACTATTTTTCCGTCTTGCGTAACAATGGCTTGCAGGTTAAAACTTCCCATTATATCGCTATTATCAACAATTTTTTGTAAAATTACACGTAATGAATTGTCATATTTTGTTACTACTTTGCATTCTATTGTAGTTCCGTTAGCCAATTTTCGGTCGAATGTAATAAAACCTAACAGTTCTCGCTGTTTTGTAACATACGCAGCAGTGGTAATTTCTATTCCTTTCTTGTATTCCTGTACGATATAGTCATCGTTAAATTGACTTGTAGCTTTTGGATTGATGTAAACATTACGCGAGCCTCTTCCTTCACGTGGTTTTACAATAATTTGCTCAAAACTGTTGTCATATTCGTCGGGCAAAAAAGCTTCTGCAAACGGTATATTATGTTGTTTATGATGAAGATAGGATTTATACTTATCTGTATAAACATCTACTGAATAAAATCCGCTGCAAAGAATAATTGTATTAAGTTCATCCTTGAATTTAGACAAATAATATACTTCATAATCGGTTGAAGGAATAAGTAGGTCTATTTGCTCTTTATTGATAATATCTTTAATGACCGGAATATATCTTTTGTCATAAGCATAAGGAACTTCTATAACTTTATTACATAAATAATTGCCTGCACTGAAAGCATTAACATTGAAACCAATGATATAAAATTGAGGATAGACCTCTCTTAGTATACGTAGAATTCCTTGCCCTACATTTCCTCCAATTCCGGTAACTCCAATTCGTTTTTTTTCCATTGAATATATTTTTTTAATTGGGCGACAATATCAGATTGCGGTTTGTATTTTATTAGGTCTAATATTTTTTTATTATTGTATGTTTTCCCTTTTGTGTTGTCCTCTTTTATAAATTTAATAAATGATTGTGTGCTTTCAGCTATTATTTGTGCAATTTGAAGATTACTGTATTCTTTAAAAACAGTACCTAAAATGGCTTTACCTTTAAACAATTTATAATTCCGCATAACACTTTCTATGAAGTTGCAAGCTTCCTCTACCGGTAAATAATTCTGGGGTCTACAGCCGGTACCCCAAACTTCGACTTCTTTATTGCGCAATGCTTGATTTACGTAATTGGGAATAAGGGTATTTTCTTTCATATATTTACCAAATAAGGAAGGGAAACGAATAGCAACTCCTTGACTTGCTAAGACAATGCGTTCCCCCCAATATTTTGAAAGTCCATAATTTGTATAAGGAGACGGCAAGGTATTTTCATCTATGGTATTAGTATTTGAATATACTGCAACACTTGAAATATAAATAATTTTGCAGGGGTTAAATCTTCCAATCAATTTATCTGTTGTCAGTACATTACTTTGAAACAAAGCCTCAAGCGGTTGCTCCACATTACCACCAGACACTGATGCGTGACACATTATCATCACATCCGGCTTATAATGAAGTTTTTCTACATTATTTATTCCATAAATCTTCACTTCGCCTATGCAACTATCTTTTCTCCCTATACCTATTATTTCATTATCTTTTTTAAGATGGTTGAAAAGATGTTGTCCCAAAAAGCCTTTTATTCCGGAAATAAGTATTTTCAATTTTTTATATTTAAACTTCCGCAAATATATAACAAATATCTTGTATCTTTATTTTTTATTTAGCTGAAATTTTTACGTTTTTTAGGGTTTCTATATCGAACTCATTTAAACTTTTTCTATTTCTTAAAAAATGACTAAAATTTATTCATATTTCGTTACTTTTTTGGCACGTAGCACCACTATGTGCTGCAAAAAG
>PDWI01002008.1_pt1 | contig 31387 bp, 21 predicted proteins | sample 1430891 | NCBI WGS metagenome assembly PDWI01 (sample SAMN01162508, study PRJNA174530) | Oral metagenome, whole genome shotgun sequencing project. | biome: Marine environment; feature: Marine mammal; material: Swab sample of the gingival sulcus; isolation source: swab sample of gingival sulcus... | reverse complement strand
TTGCCATTATGCATAAATACATTCACAATCTCTTCTCCACCCAAAGCACTAAACTCTAGATTTTCTTTATCAACGACTGGCTCATCTGTAAGCCAATCACAAGAAACAAGAAAAAATATTGATACCAAAGATACTACCAAACACTTAAAAAACCTCATATTCTTTGCATTTTATTTCCAACATATAAATATAATACTACTTCGCTCCCTGCCAAACAAAAAGAGAAAAGCCTAACTTCTGACCATGTACTAAAAACATAGAATGTCGCTCACTACCTGTTTTATTTTCAGAAACAACAACTCTAATTTTTTTATAATCTGGTGTTACTATAAAATCAACCCAATCATCATAACGACACTTTATTCTCCCGTCATTAAGAGTATCTACAACAAATTGCTCCGTAGTTATTATATCAAACCTCTTTCCATCATAAGGATCTCCATGCCGATTCAATATATTAACAACCTTCTCCCCTCCTAAAACACCAAACTCTAACTTCCTATCATCCGTAGCTACTTTAGGATCCTCCCCAAAACTTCTACCGCACGAAAAAGTCACTAACATTGATAGAAGCAAAACTATTATATAACAAATCGTCCTCATAATCTAATTTATTTAGGTCTAACAATAAAATAAGCCGCTTTTGCACGATAATCAAGCTTATTAGTTGTCCCAGTATAGCCAAATTCATTATCAACATCTTGAACATATAAATAATAACCATTCGAACTACCATCCCAACCTGCATTTATGTGATATAAATGCCTTGTTGCTGTTTTCCAACTAGGGAACCATCCAAACCACCAACTGTCCTTCACTCGCTTCTGAAACTCAATTATCCCATCAATAACAAATGTATGGTAATTTATAAAATTAAATGTATCTCTAGAGGCTGTCATTATTACAAAGCAATTTGAATATTCAAAGAATTCTTCAGCAACTCGCTTATCTTCAGACCAACCATAACCATCCCAATCTTCTAGTGGGACACAATTATCGTATCTTGATCTTATATTCTCATCTAGGATTTGCCTCATAAACTTTTTAGCATCTGTATTGGGCACCATCGTTCCCTCTTCAAAGAATGTAGGATCACAGCTCATTGAAAACCATCCCAGCCTACATTTATATGATACAAAACTCTATTTCTTATAAACTTGAAAAAATTCATATACATAAACTATGATACGCCTAAGAAAATCTATCAGCAAAATCAAATAAAACAACCTTGTGCATAAATCTTCATCTAAAATCGAACCTTTATGCAAAACTACTGGAAACAACAAAGAGAATTCCAATAAAATAATATACTTGTTGTATTTATCTCTCTTCACCTACCCTATTCCAATAAGAATTACTACTAATTGAAACAAGACTAAAACAACCTCCAATCTCCCCATTACACTATTAGGCATAAAAAATTTGCTTTGTATAATTCCTAATACCCAAATAATAAACTCGTTTTGGATTAGAGTTATTAATAGCCTCTTTTTTCGTATAACTTCAGTAATATGACTAAGTATATTTCTTTTATAATCAGGATTATTACTTATTAAATTCTACATACAAATATAAACAATATTTTATAAATATCATATTCAATTAGCAATATTTCAAGAACCTTTTTCTCATAACTTAACAAACAGATATACTGTTATTTATTAAACTATTTTTATTCATCTAAATTAATAGTAACACCGTTGATTGTGTAGATACGAATTTAGGTAAAAACACCCTACAACAACACTATTTAAGCCGAACTCACGAGCCGTGAGAAGCGGTAGTTAAAGGTTGTGAACCACGACAGGCAGTCATTGTCTTTAAGATTAAGCTGAATATAAAAAAGATTGAGCTGAGAAGTCAGAGAGATTGAGCTGAGTTTTCAAAAAATTGAGCTCGCAATTTCAAAATTGCGAGCTCAAACTTTTGAACACTAAAAGTTAAAACTTAATCATCTGAAGAATAAGTTATTATAATTCCACGCTGGCGGTTGATACAACCTGCAGTAGGGCGTCCCTACGATTTACTTGTGTGGGTGACGAGATTTATCCTTGTGGTACTTCTTTAACGACTTATAGAAGCTGTAACACATTATCAAGATAATGACTGCAAAAGGCAGACCTGTCAAAATAGAAGCTGTCTGTAATGCCGTTAGTCCACCACCAATGAGCAAGACAGCAGCCACTAAGCCTTCCATTGAAGCCCAGAAAATCTTCTGCCCCTTAGGAGCATCATGTCGCCCTCCTGAAGTTAGCGTATCAACCACAAACGAACCAGAATCCGAAGACGTTACGAAGAAACTAGCTACCAGCACCACCGTCAGCCCAGAAGCAATCTTTGTCAGTGGATATTGCTCCAAGAGATAATAGATAGCTGTGGCGACATCATTCTGTACCGCCTTCGTAATCGAACTATTACCTATCAGCTCTTGATAGATGGCACTACCACCGAAAACCGAAATCCAAAGAAATGTGAGAAGTGTTGGCACGAAAAGTACTCCCATAATGAATTCTTTAATCGTACGACCTTTGGAGATACGAGCAATGAAGATACCCACGAATGGCGACCACGAAATCCACCAAGCCCAATAAAAGACCGTCCACGAATTCTGCCAGTGTTTCTTGTCCCCAACACCGTGGTAGGCATTTGTCCAGAAACTTAATTCAAAGAATTCGTAGATGTAATGCCCTACGTTCTGCACAAAAGACTTCAGTAGAAAGAGTGTAGGACCAACAGCAAGGACGAATAGCAATAGTACTATTGCCAAACGCATATTCCATTCGCTGAGCATTCGGATACCTTTGTCTAAGCCTAGCACCAGCGAAAGCGTAGCAAAGAAAGTGATAATCACAATCAAGACAACTTGTATCGTAACGCTCATCTCTATACCGAAGAGGTAGCTCAAGCCCGCATTCACTTGCTGAACACCTAGCCCCAGAGAAGTAGCCAAACCAAAGAGCGTAGCAATAACCGAAATAATATCAATGCTATCGCCGATAGGTCCGTGTATCTTATTACCTAATATAGGGTGAAAAATAGAACGAATCGTTAAAGGCAGTCCCTTATTAAAGGTAAAGAAAGCCAAAGCGACACCCACAACAGCATACAAAGCCCAAGCGTGTACGCCCCAATGTAGGAAGGTAACGCTCATCGCCTGCTTGGCTGCCTCTACTTTACTGGCAGAGTCGGCAAGGAAAGGATTACCTTGGAAGTGGAATATGGGTTCGGCGACACTCCAGAAAAGAAGACCTATTCCCATACCAGCACTGAATAGCATAGCGAACCATCCCGTGAGCGAGAAGTCAGGCTTAGCGTCATCACCTCCTAGACGTATCTTACCGAACTTACCAAAGCCGAGATAAATCGCAAAGAATAGCAAAGCATTCACCAGTAAGATGAAAAACCAGCCCACCTGCTCCGAGACGAACTCTTTTGTCTCGGCAAACCATTTCTGTATCGGTTCGCCAACGATGAGTGTCGTCAGCACAAGTGTCAGGATTATTAGAAAAGATGTGATGAAGACTGGTCCATTGGCTTTGATGCCTAAGAAGGTCTTTTCATCACTTCGAGTATGTGTTTTTGCCATAATAATTAAATTTTAATAATAAATAAAATAAATAAGAGCCTAAGCTAATATAAAAGTTAGCTCTCTGTCCTTTAATACTTACGAAGTTACTCCTTAGTCCCTTGACGATAGACAACTCTTTTATAGAGCTTAGAGACCGAATAACAAGAGTTTAAGACGAAAAATCAGCTCATCAACTTAATAAAATAACTTAATAAGCTAAGCTTCAACACTTACAAAGATACAATATTATTAATTAACGTGCGAGCCGCACTGGCAGAGTGTGGGGGCAGTGCGACCTACGACGCGTGGGGGCGATTTATAAACCTTTCATTTTCAATTTTAGATTTTCAATTAAAAAGCCGTAGGGTGATAGGCACAGCCTACCACCCTACGGGCAATTAGAAATAAATTAAGTTTTAGTTCTTTTGCAACTTAATTGTGCGAAGAACTTTGCCGTTCTCAGCAACAACACGCATTAGATAAATGCCCTTAGGAGCTTCTACATTGATAGCAACGATAGAACCAGCGTGAGCATTCAATACTTTAGAGTTCACTAGCTGACCAGCCATATCATAGATAGCAACAGTGTATTTGCCAGCAACAGCGAAGTGTAAATTCACATTCTCTACAAATGGATTAGGGAATGCTTTCAAGCTAAGAGCTTCTACATCCTCTACAGCTGTTTGATTACCGTTATTTGGTGTTGGCTCATCAGTATTATTTGGATTACCAATAGTAATAACCTTAATCTCACGCTCTGCCTTACCCCAGCTATTTGAAAGAACTAGCTTACCAGAGTAAATACCATCTTTCTTATATGTTAGCTTAGCAGAACCAGCCATATCATTACCTTGAGCTTCAGCAAGCTGACCTTTCTCAAAGAACCACTTAGCAGTTGTAACAACCTTAAAGTTAGTACCAGAAACGAATGCAGAACCAGCTTCATACTTAGGAGGTAGTGGCGTAAGAATAGTCTTACCTTCTCCAGCAGAAGAATTGTCTGCCATTTCGCCTACAAGCAGTTCAGCCTTTCCAGTCTTACCCTTAGAACTAACGAACTTATTATCAGCATTAGCTTCACCTTCGAAGTCCCAGAAACCTACAAGGCCTTCCTTAGCTTCATCTACTTCAGGAGTAGTAGAATACATTTGTTTAGCTACTTGTTCTGCTGTAAGGGCAACATCGTAGAACTTAACATCATCAAGTACCCCATTAAGCCCTGCAAGCTGGTGAGCTTTACCACCAAACATCATCCAGTAGTCTTTATTAAGAGATGTAACACTGTGCCAACCTTCTACGTTATCGCCCTTCGTTTTAGCACCATGCTCTGGACCAAACTCAGAAGTAGGCATATACTTACCATTAAGATAGAACTTCATTAGCAAGTTGCCATTCTCAAGTTTCTTAAATGTAAGTGTAATGTGTTGCCAAGTACCAACCTTAAAATCTACATCATAGATATTCTTTTGGTGTTGGTTGCTCTTACCACGTTTAGTAATCTCCCATCTCTTAGAAGTTGGGTTGTAAGTAGACCAAATATAACCCCAGTTATTGTTTGGCCACTTCATATTTGGATTACGTATATTCAATAGATTGATACCATCTTTGTCTGGAACAAGAGAATTAAACTTCATCCAGAAAGCAATAGTATAGTCAGGAATTGCAGGCACAGCCTCACCAAACATTGATACTGGGCTAAATCCAAGAGCCGCTTCTTCAAGAAGAAGACCACGAGAGCCAGCCCCATCAGCCTTACGACCTGTATAAGCTAAGTCATTTACTTGTTTAGGGTCAGCCTTAACCGACTCTTCTGAACTACCATTAAATGTAAGCGTCTTAATTTCTGGGACAGAACCTACTGATTCAGCAGTAATCTGAATGAAACCTGGCAACATCTTTGTTTTGCCATCATACTTAATGATTACATCATAAAGACCAAGCTCTGTAAGTTCAGAATAAGTGAATGACTTAACATTCTCAAAAGTCTTAATCGTAGCACCTGTCTTATTATTCTTCACAATCCAAGTAGCAGGGATGTGGTTAGGATCTTCAAATTTAATAGTAAACTCTTGACTTGGTTTCACTGTAGGCTTGTCAATAACGATATTGTCTCCTACTTGAAGAAGGTCATCTTTTACAACAAGCTCTTTACTCCAAGAGATTGGCGATTCTGTAACCCCGTCAAGACCTACAGCAGAGACACCAATCTGAACCTTCTTGCTACCCTTATCATTGTATGGAGCAGAGAATAGAAGTGCCGCCCAAGAAGTAGTAGCAGTTACAAATGACTTCTTACCATCTTGCTTGATATAAACTTTGAAGAAAGCAGTCTTAACATCACTATTATAAATATGAGCATCCTTAGCTAGATTAGCAGGACGAGCCATATCAAAGATAACCTTAGCATCAAGCCCCTTGAATGTTCTCTTCAGAAGCTTAGTGTATGTTGAATGAATTGTAGGTTGAGCAGGAGCTGAGAGTTCACCACGAAGGATAGAGAATTCTCCTAGACGAAGCTCTAGGTCTTGAGCATTTTCGAATTTAAGCCCTGTAACAGCCATTACCTTATCAGCAAGTTTAAGAGTAGTACGACCAGAGTTATTAACCTCAACAACTGCTTCTACCCATTCTCCTAGTTCAATATCATCAGACTTCAAAACATAAGCACCTACTTCATTAGCTTCCTTACCTTCAGCAGAAGCAACTAGCTTGATGTCTGCAGTACCAGAAACGACTTTGAAACGAAGACGAATCTTATCCCCTTGCTTAAGAGCAAACTTAGTCTTAAATAAGTGAAGATATTCAGTAGCTGATGTACCATAAATCTTCATACAAGAACCACCAAACCAAGCATCATCCCAAGTAAATGTCGCTTTCAAACCATTTTCTACAATGTTTGTAGATAGATAGTCTTTAGCAAACCAGTAACGCCAAGTAGGTAGATAGTCTTGCATACCGATGTTATACCATTCTCCTTTGTAAGCCTTATCTCCTTTAATATTAAAGAACTGTCCATTCCCCATATTAAAGAATGAATAGAATGGTTCTTCATCAAGACTCCAAGCAAGAGCAGACTTTGCTGATGACATAGCACTGATACCATGAAAGTTCTTATTTCCTTCGTAAGAAATAGTCAAACCATTCTTGATAGGTAGCTTGTCAGCAGGGTTTTGATTACCATTAGAGAAGAAACGCTCTGTACGCCCTAGGTAAGTCGCTTGCTTTACTTCTGGCAAAGCTCCAAGTTCGTTACGACTCTCAAAGAACATATTCATATTGTGAGCCCCCCAAAGACCAATAGAAGTAGGATACTTAGCAAGAGCTTCCCAGTTTTTACCTTGAGCTCCTTGAAGATTCATACCTGCAAAGATTTCAAGAGGATTACGCCCCTTAGCCTTAGCCAAGTCTTTATTGTCTTGCAATTGATAAGAATTCCAGTTGTAGTTACCGAATACATAGTTTGATACAGGACGACCATTCTTATGATAATAGTTCATATTACCATCAGCTAGACCATCAGTCACGAACATATTACCATCATTACCAACGAGCGTGTACCATGCCATTACGTAGTTAGGATATTTCTTCTTTGTAATAGCTAGCTCATAAGTATCAGCCATAAAGTCTTGAAGATTGTGAGCATAAGTAGAAGTACAGCTAAACTCTGAGTTCATCCCCCAACCATCAATACCATAGTAATCCAATAGTTTGATCAGCTTCTCAGCCTTTCCATCAATCAAAGCTTGAATGTTTTGCCCATGGCTACCATCATAAGAAGAGATTGCCACTGACCAAGGAATAGACGCTAGAGATGATACAGCTACACCATTCTTGTGAGCAGCGTCAGCAAAAGCTCCAGGCATACGGATAAGTGGAGACGTCCAGTTACCATAATGATCTACATACGACCACATAGAGAAGACATCACTATCATAGATACCAGAAGGAAGAGCATTAGGATTACCACCATCAGCCATACCAATAGGTACCCAGTTAAAGACCTTCTTGTCTCTATCTGCTGTAAGCGTATTGTCCACCTGTGTTTGTTGGTTTCTAAAACGCACACGAGGTTTTACACGGCTGATAAAGAAGTTCTCATCTTCAGCAGTCTCTGTGTATAGAGCCTTACCTTGTTCCCATGCTTTATAGGCATTGTAGAACTTTTCATTTTCACCTTGCCACTTGATATACTCTGCAGGGTTCTGTGCTTTTGCTACAGAGCCGAAGAGCATCAGTGAACATAATCCGAGACATAGTTTGTTTTTCATCTCTTATTAGTATTAAGTTAATAAATTGATTGATTCTTCTATCAAAGGCTTGCTATACTTGAGGTATAGCAAGCCTCATATTTTAATATTTCTCTAAATTATCTACAGCACCTTTCACTGTAATTGTCTTTGAGCCAACCTTAGTTGCTAAATTCAGCTTGAGGTTATAGCGATTATTCCCTGAGGCAACTAACGTTATTGAGCTACCAGCTTCTGCTAGTTTTTTAACAGAGTGAGCATTATTCCAAATAATATCTATTCTGTAGTCTTCAGCAGTGTAAGTCTTAGCTTCTAATTTGGTTGCTCCTTGCTTAGCTTTAAGATTCAATTCAATATTCTCTTTCAAGCTAGAGCCAGACTTTGGAGTCAATAGCACCTTAATGACACCACCCTCTTTCGTTACCCCAGCAATGCTAAGGTCTAGGTCAGCTGTCTTGATATCAGAGCTAGGCTGTACTGGAACGATTGTAAGCTTACGTGTACTAGTCATTCCTCTATAAGAAGCCTCTATCTCAACTAGCTCCTGCCCTGCTTCAAGCTTCAAGGCTTTAATTCTCACACCATCTGTTTTATCCTTCATTAGTTTTAAGGCTGTACTTGGTTTGGCATTCCATACTAACTTAGCATAGTTAGGTTTATCTGTACCCATCATCGTAATATTAGCTCGCCATAGGAGTTCATCTCCGAGCATTACAACATCAGCTGTTGTATTGTCAATATTGATAGCCTTTACTGCTGCCTTGATTACTACAGGGACACGTAGCTCTTTTCCTCTCAAGCTAAAGACTAATGTACATTGTCCTGCTTTAACTCCTAGAATAGAATAAGAACCATTCTTTTCACTTATTGAAACAACTTCGTCTCCCTCTATCTTATATCTTAGTTCTTTCTGCAAGAAAGCTGTTGATTTCTTAGGTAGAATCTTAACTTGCAATGGTATTGTCTCTCCAACATATAAGTCAGATAGTAACTTCTTCATATTATCAGAGATCGCTAAGCCCTCATAAGCGACAGTTTGAAGATCTACGATAGCAATGTTACAAGCAATTTCTTGACCTTGATACGAACAAACAATTGTTGCACTACCTGACGTATTACCTGCCTTGAATACTGCGATGAAAGCTTCTTTATACTCATCATATTCTAACTTTTCTATCAAGCAACCACCACCTGTAGCATTTTTCAGTGTCCATTTAATCTCTCTCTTGACATTCTCTAGGTCAACATCAGTCAATGGATCAAACTTACTATATACAGCAACCGTATCTTTAGCTCCTAGATTCACAATCTTCGTAGCACTTCTCTTTTCTCCTGCTTCATCAAAAGCTAAATAGTCTAGCACTGTCCCTGATGAAACGACAAACTTCTGCTCCATACGAACTTTTGAGCCTGCTACCTTGACAACAACCTCCTTATTCTCGAAACGTTTGTTGTCAATAACACTAAATCTAAACCACTTAGCACCCTTAGGCGTTACAGCGATTCTCTTTTTACCCAAATCTGTATTAGCATCAAGCTTAAACTCTTTGATAGAAAATAGTTTTTCATCTACTCCTTCAAAGACAATCTCCTCTTGCTCTATCATCTGAACAGGATTAAGCTTGACAAGGAAGAAGAATGTACCATCAGGCTTGAGGTAAAACTTATTCGCAAGATTTTCAATCTTTGCTGAGTAAGAGACTTCGCCTGTCTGTGCATCTTTTGATTCATCAATCTTGACAGGAGCTGCAAGCAACTCCAAACCCTCGCCTCTCCAACGGCTCACCTTAGCTTTTGTTACTGCATAGCGACCATTAGGCAGAGTAGCACGTATCATCACTTGCGTATCTTCCTTAGCAGACACTGCTATCAACTTGTTTGTGCCGTCAATGAAACGTGCAATCTCTGGCTGATCACTACTCCACTTAACCTCTGTAGGAATAATCTCGCCAGCATAATTCTTCACAATACAAGACATTTCTATAGGTTCAGCTCCTACCTTTAGCTCAAGGTTTGGGAAGCGTGGTGTCATCGTAATGTAAATCTCATCACCAGCTCCGTCAAGGTCTCGTTTATCTTTACACGAAACGATTGGGAAGCTTAGGACAAGCATCATCATCAAGGCGAAAACCTTCTTTATATTGATATTCATATAGCTCAAATCTCTTTTAGATTAAAAATTCTTAGGGATAACACGTGATGTTTTCGCTTTATCATCACCCTCTCCACCACGACTCTCTGTCTCAACGTCCCAGAATAGTCTTGACATAGCTGTATTGCTCTGACCTCCTAATAGACTAGGCAAGACTGCCAACTCTTCTCTATTCTCTGGAGTCTCGATGTATGGGATACGACGAATCTGCAATTCGGCATCTACCCCTGGCCAGTTATTAAGGTAAACAGGGAACAATCTAGGATAACCCGTACGACGGAACGTCGTCCACGTTGGGGCAGAACAAGGAAAGACTCCGATATACTTCTGCGTAATGATCTTCTCCAGTTTAACTTCTTTACTATCATTCTCATTCCACTTAACGCCAACATTGACACGTCCCTTGATGTTATTCTCTGCATTGTATGGGTCAACGTAATCCACTGGCTTGACAGTCTCTGTCTCTAGATAAGCCTCAGCATCATCTACCGACAAGCCGTTCTCTGTGAATGTTAGCTTCACACCTCTCTCGTATAGCTCTTCTGCTGTCGCTCCCATAGCCCAACCTCGCAAAGCTCCTTCTGCCATAATGAATAGCATTTCTGTTCGCTTGATCCAAGGTAAAGGCATATTCTGCAACTTAGGGCTAGGAGCTGAGAATGGTCCATAACCTGTCTTCTTATCCTTCTTATTGATCATCGCTACCCCTTGACGAATACCTACATAGTCATCATTAGCAACATAACCTGTTGGGTTGCCAGCAGCATCAAATATCTCATAAGGATTCTTAATAAACCACTCTCCAATAAGAGGATTACCTAGACGCTTGAGGATATTCTCTATAGAAGCCCCCATACGGATGTCGTCCCAGCCATAACCGATGTCAAAGAGAGGATTATTACCCATCCACGAGCAGAACATTCTATCCTGAGTAAAGTCGTAGGCATCCATATCTGTGAATACACCTATTTCATCATTGATAGACTTCTCAGCTAGCTCTTGAGCTTTTTCTGGTTCAGCTTTAACCATATTCATCGCCATACGCAAACGAAGAGAGTTAGCAAACTTCACCCAGTTACGCCAGTCTCCACGAGAGAGTCCTCCGCCTGGTCCTTCAATTTTAGCCAAGTCCTCTGCCGAAGGCTTCAATGTCTTCAACATTTCTACAGCCACATCTATTTCTTTGAACACTCGCTCATAGACTTCTTTGTCTGAGATATAAGTATATGGAGGGAAACGTCTCACATTTCTAAGGTCATCAAAAGGCAATGGTCCATAGATGTCGGCTAGCTCTTGCACGGCAAAGTCAAACATCAGCATAGCTACTGCTTTGATATATGGTACACCAAGCTCTTCAGCGTGGAAATACGCATTCTTAATCGTTGGGAATAAGACCGAAGCCTCTCCATAAGCTCCTCCTAGATAGCCATTAGGATAAGTATAAGTAGTAGGTAGTGGCGGTCCAAATAGGAACTTATTCTGCGAGACTGTCCAGTAACCAGCATAAGTATCAATGCTATTGGCACGAGCATACTGATATTTATGCTTCTGTGGGTTGAATACCAAGCTCATTCCTGTCAGTACCTCCGAAGCCATAGCCTTAGGGTCTGTCGCTCCTTTCTCAAAAGCATCACCCTCTTTCTTAGCCTTACCACCATCTTCGCTGTGATACTCCCATGGGTACTTCTCGCTATCCAAAGGACCACAAGCAACCACTGAAGTCAAGCTTGCAAAGAGTAGCCCAGATAAAATATATTTCTTATTCATTGTATGATATTCTTTTTTCTATAATGTAATCTTTGCACTAAATCCAAATGTACGTGTCGTAGGTAGAGCATAAGCGTCAATACCACCGAAGCCGTTAGCTGTAGATTGAGAGATGTCTGGATCTACTGGGCTATCCTTGTAGATGAAGAATAGGTTACGTGCTAGGAAGTTAAGAGATAAGTTCTTTGAAGCTCCAAATAGATCATAGAATGTATAACCTAGAGATAGCTCACGAAGACGTAAGTTCGTCGCATTATATACGTACAATTCATTTGGATAACGACCTACTGTCTTGTAGTATAGTTCGGGATCAACTTGACGACCTGAGCCATCGTTCAGCTCTACATAACCTCTATCACGAGCGTCAGCACTCTGCTCTGATAGACCATAAGCGTCCAAGTCCGATTGAGTAAAGCTCATCACCTTACCACCAATCTTACCATCAATCAAGAAATAAAGTTGAAGATTACCATAGCTCAACGAGTTTGTCAAACCTAAATTCACTGGAGCTGTAGCATTACCTACCATTGTGCGGAAACCATTATCCTCCATAATAGGAGCTCCTTCGTTATTGAGCTGAATCAGTCCATTCTCATCCTTACGGAAGGAATTAACGTAGATGTCTCCAAAAGAACCACCCTTGATATACTTAATTTTGAAGCTATTTGGTCCTACAGAATAGATATAGTCTTTGCCAGTCTCAGGAATAGTATAAGTCTCTAATAGTTTATTGTCGTTGTAAGCAATATTAAATCCAGTCTTCCACGATAGTTTTTTCGTGATATTAAATAGATAGTTCATTGCGAATTCTACACCCCAGTTACGGATCTTACCAGTATTCTTTGGCACGCCGTTCACATACAAGAACTGATTTTCTAGCTGAGAGACGTAGTAAGTCAAGTCAAAGTCTAGACGGTTATTGAAGAAGTTACCATCAATACCTAGCTCAAAAGAAGTTGTTGTCTCTGGACTTGGATTCTCGAAGCGTGGCTGTGGAGCTGAGATAGCACCCGAGTTAAAGTCAATATATTGAGCCGAGAAGTTCTGATTAGGAATAGGATTACCCACGATAGAGAAGGAAGTACGCAACTTCAGAGAGTTGACATTCTTACCCATCTTGAACCACTTATCTAGCTGAGTATTTGCTCCCAATGAGTAGTAGCTAAATGAAATATACTTTCTATCTTCTGCGAATTGTTGGAAGCTCTTCGCCCATTCAATACGATAGCTACCATCTACGAAGACTTTATCATCCCAGCCGAGTGTTGTTGTCGCAAACAATGCCGAGAACCAGTTATCTCCCCAGCGATCGCTACCTCCTAATGTGCTAGCACGTTTGTTTTGCTTGTCCTCAAGCTTGTTGTTGCTAGGTAGGAAGATATTTGGCTCTGCATCCGAACTGATGTTATTAATCATTGAAGTACCTCTATTGTACGAACGGCTATAACTTGTACCACCCACAGCTGAGAATGACAACTTATCAAAGAAAGTAGAATTGTAGCTCAACAAAGCATCTTGGAAAAAGTCAATGCTCTTAGAGTTGTCCGACCAGTAGCGTCCACCGACAGACTGTTGGCTATATTGTGTAGAAGCGTAAACCGTATTATGCCCTTCTGACATACGATAGTCTAAGTTCGTACGAGATTGGAAATTCAAATCTTTCAGAATATCATACTTAACAGATAACGTACCGATCATACGGTCTTGTGTCGTTTCATCGCTGACCTTATTAAGTAGCCAATATGGGTTATTCAAACCTTGGTCCCACCAATACCACGTTTGGATATTCTTACCACGAAGTTTCTTATTACCTTTTGTTTTATCTGGAGTGATGACTACGTCGTCAGTATCTCCTCCCAAATGTTGATAGTTATGTTTGAAGTAACGCATATCCACATTCGCTGGTGTACGATATAGACCATATAGCGGGCTAATCATACGACCTGTTACGGGACGATCTTTGGTATTCTGATGAATGTAGTTCAAGCTAAGGCTTAGATTAAGCTTATCCCACATCTTATAAGATTGCTTAAACATAGCATTGTGTCGCATAAACTTATTCCCTGGCATAATACCAGTTTGGTAAGTATTAGCATAAGAGAAATAAGTCTGTTGCTTAGCTGTACCACCGCTCAATGTCAATGACGTATTTTGTGTCAAACCAATATCAAAGAAGTCTCTGATTGTATTGCGAGGCTTAGAAGTCAAATAAGGCTCTGAAGCTAATTCGTCAGCTGTCATCTCTGAGATTTTCTTACCCCAGCCGTCATAACCGAGGCGACTAAGACCATAACGTGTCTGTACCTTAGGATATAGAGCGACCATATCTGCCATAGTGCTTGAAGAGATATTTACTCTTAGCTTACCCTCACGACCGCTCTTAGTCGTGATAATCAAAACCCCGTTATTGGCACTACTACCATATAGAGCGGCAGCATTAGGTCCTTTCAATAGCGTAATCGTTGCAATATCATCAGGGTTAATTGTTGATAAAATATCACCACTATCACGATGAGCCGACTCCAATAGGTCAGGCGTACTACCTCCTTCATCGCCCCCTGACAATGGCACACCATCTAATACAATCAGTGGTTGGTTAGAGCCAAGGATAGAATTCTGTCCACGTAGGACAATTTTAGTAGAACCACCACCAGCACCAGAGTTATTAGGCGTAATCTGCAAGCCCGCACTCTTACCACGTAGGGCATTGACGAAGTTAGGCTCTTTGATACGTGTAAGATCCTTACCACTTACCGACTGAGTAGCGTAGGTCAATGTTTTACTTTTACGCTTGATACCCATCGCTGTTACGACCACCGTCTCTAGCTCTTGGTTATCTTCCTTGAGGACAACGTTTAGTTTAGTACGTCCTTTCAGCTCGATGATCTGTGTCTTATAACCTATATAAGAGATCTCCAACTTTGTTACACCTTTGGGAACTTTGACCACAAAAGAGCCATCAAAGTCTGTCGCTGCGGCATTCCTAGGATGTCCCACAGGCACTACTGGAGCTCCCAAGAGAGGCTCGCCTTTAATGTCCTTGACCGTTCCTGTTACCTTCGTCTGTGCAAAAGCAACAGCTGTTGAAACAGCCATAACTAACATTAAAAATAAAATCTTGTTCAATACTTTCATTCCAAGTTTCTTGATTTAAATCCTTGATTTTCTGATTTAATTAAATTTATTCAATTTACCCACCTACAAATATAAAAAAATACATTAAAGACAAGCAAGTTCTTAAAAATATTTAAGATACAGAAAAACCATCCTAAAAACAAGAAGCACAACAAGTCATACAATTTAGAAACAAAGCAAGAATAAGTAACATAAATTAAGCAAAATTTTATTAAATAGGACAATAATACTAAAAACTACCACTTAATTTCACAAAGCAGGTACAGAGTTACAAAATACAGCTCAAAAAGAAAAAGTTTGTCCTCGCATTTTCAAAAATGCGAGGACAAACTTTTCAAAAACTCAGCTCAAACTTTTCTACTTTTCAGCTCACTTCTGATAAAACAAATTTAGCTATCCCTCAGGAAACGATGTTGTCGCTCTTCAATAATCTTAATATACTTGCGTTTAAGCTTATCTGTTCGCAAATAAGATTGCTCAATTAATTCATAAACCTCTCTCGGAAAAGTAGAGAACAGCTCTATCGTCTTCTTGATACGACTAGACGGCAAACCAATCAATAGTCCAAATCGCTCAAAATCAAGTTTACATAAATGCCCCGTCCTATCATAAATATCCGAAAGCTCCATATTTAATGACAAGCCACCCTTTAATGCTAAATCATCACCACCTATATGCATTGCCGTATTAATCAAATCATAGGCAGGAGCAAGACCTAGCTCGCCATCTTTAAGCAAAATAGAAAAGTTCTTCAGATGTGCATCACCATTAGCATAAATATAATTAAAGACTAACAGCTTAAAAAATTCATCAAGAGCCAATAAATACGAAGGGATATTCTGCTTAATCGCTCGAGCAATATCTTCATATGAACCATCATACTTGAAGTCTTGCCCTCCACCTCCTACACGATTAGTCAGAACAGAGAAGTCTTCTTGCAAACACTTAGTCTCCCCCTGCACATCAAAACGCCTTGTTACATAAACCAGCTCACCATCCGAAGTATAACAAATAGTATTTTTTGCAGTATTAAGACCATACACCCGCTCGGCTAATTGCATTGTCAGATGTTCATTAGCAGGGACTTCTTTTCTATCAAGGAGATTAGCAAGAGGAGCAGGCTTAAGCACAAGAGTACCTTGCTCACCATTCTTCACCAGACGTATCTTAGCATCATCAACAAGAGCTGAGACTTTCTCCTGTACACCAGAAATAGACAAATTACCAACAAGCTTATCCTCTGCCAAATGCTCAAAGCAAAAATCAACATATGGAGAAACCTTTTTGCCGTCAAAAACATCCAGCAATTCCTTCTTCGTATATACAAAATCTCTTCTCATCATTTCAATCTTTTGAGATAAGTCGCCCCAATAATATCCTTCTCCACAAAAAATTCTAACAACGAAAAATCATCATTCTCATCAATTCTATGATGCAAACAAATCGTCCTCCTATTAAAGCCTTCAGGCAACAAAGCAACAAAGAAAGGAAACAAACTATCACTATCGTAACAACTCTGAGACTTAGGCATAGTCAAAGATAAAGGAGGTAAATCTGTCTCTAAATAAGAAGGGTAATATTCAAACGTATAACGTTCTTGAGAGTGCTGTGTCAGCACACCCATAGCCATACAATTATGATAAATCTCCAATTGTCGCATAATTGATTAAAAAACTTTCTTAACTTGAAGCACTAGCTCCAAACCTAAAACAAGGTTTATCTTCTCCATCGTTGCAAGCGAAGGATTAGCCTGCCCTCGTTCAACATCTTTAACCGTCGCAAGACTTATCTCAGCAAACTCTGAAAGGTCTAACTGAGAAATCCCTAACTGCTTACGTCTTGCTTTCACCTCTTCTCCGTAATTCATAAGTACAATATACTAAACTTTCCAGCAAAATTACAGCTAATTCACTAGAATAACAAGCAAATAGTTCACTTAATTAGACTTTCAAGAAAAGCTACACACAGCACAAACAAGACTAATACCACAGCTTCTCTAAGCATCTTTCAAATTTAATGCAATCAGTTTTGCCTTAGCTTTGCCGACAACTTTAGCTAATTCTTCCTCTGTAGCTTCCTCTAGTCGCTTGACACTACGAAACTCCTTCAAGAGCAAATCCTTCGTCTTAGGACCAATCCCCTTAATATAGTCTAACTTTGACGCCAATTGACCTTTACTGCGAATATTCCTATGAAAACTTATCGCATAACGATGAACTTCGCTCTGCATCTGTTCTAAAAAACGAAAAACATTACTATTATGCTTAATAGCCACCTCCTCTAATGGCGAACCATACAGCAAAGCTCGTGAGCGGTGCTTCTCATCTTTAACCATTCCCACAACAGGAATAGACAACTCCAGAGCTTGCAAAACTTCCCTTACAGCATTAACCTGCCCTTTACCACCATCCACCACGACTAACTGAGGTAAAGACTTCCCCTCCGTCTTGAGAGCCGAGTAACGACGCCAGCTAACTTCCCGCATTGCTTGGTAGTCATCATTTGCCGAAGCAACCGTTTTCACGTGAAACTTCTTGTAATCCTTCTTACTCGGCACGGCACGTTTGAAAACAATGCAGGCAGAGACATAAGCACTGCCTTGAATATGGGCATTATCAAAGCAATCAATAAACATTGGTAAGTCCTCCAAATGAAGCAAAGTCTTCAGTTCGCCCAAAATCTGAGCCATCCTTTGGTCAGGGTTGAGCTTCTCTGCCTGCTTATACTTGTCCAACTTATACTGCTTGACGTTACGCTCCGAAAGTTCCAAAAGCTTCTTCTTGTCTCCTCGCTGAGGCACGGTAACATTTACACCTGAGAGAGACCAATCCATCTCAAAAGGCAAAATAACTTCTCTTGCATTGGAATCAAATCGCCGCCTTAACTCCAAGACGATAGACGAGAAAAGTTCCTCATCCTCCTCCACAATCTGCTGACGATACTCCAAAGTCTGAGCGTAACTAACCATACCTTGAGAGATATGAAGGTAATTAACATAGACACTCTGCCCTTCTCTCTCAAAAGAAAAGACATCAACATTATGAATATGTTGTGGTGCAACGGTATGCTTGACCTTATAATGCTCGAGTGCGTCCAGTCGCTCCTTAATAATTTGAGCTTCCTCGAACCGAAGCTCTGCACTCAACTGAAGCATCTCACCTTTATATAGATCAATCACGTCTTGCATATTACCACGCAACAGCGAAATAATCTCGTGAATATTGCGACTATAATCTTCTTCCAGCTGTCTTCCCACACAAGGGGCTTTACATTTCTTGATATGGTACTGAAGACACTCTTTATAATTACCTTGTTTGATTTTATGCGAACTCAAATCCAACTTACACGTACGAATAGGAAACAAATCTTTAATGAGATTGAGCGTAGCGTGAGCCATCTGCACATTCGGATAAGGACCAAATCGTAACGTACCATCCTGTGGCGTACGGCGAGCGACCAACACTCTCGGAAACGCCTCTCTTGTGATAATTATTTCGGGGTAAGTCTTGCCATCCTTGAGCAAGATATTATACTTGGGCTGATGTTCTTTAATGAGATTATTCTCCAAAATCAAAGCATCAAACTCCGTCTCCACGACGATATATTCAATCCTTTTAATCTGACGAACGAGCGTCTGCGTCTTGTAGTCTAACTTATTTTTATGGAAATACGAACTCACCCTACGCCTCAAGTTCTTCGCCTTGCCGACATAGATAACCGTTTCGCTAGCGTCCAAATACTTGTAACAGCCAGCACTCTCGGGCAGAGTGGGGAGTATCTTCTTTATCTCTTCCAACGTCATCTTCGTGGGCAAAGATACAGCTTTTAAGGGCAAGCTTGTTTGCTTTTCTAAAAGAGGGAGACTAACTTTGTCAAAACATTTATAGCAACAATCATTATGAGAAAGATTTTATCTATCACAATAAGCCTCCTCTTCAGCTTCATTTTACACGCTCAAGAAGAACAATTGGCAAGCGTTTTCGCTCGTATCGTTCCACGTGAAACAGCAAATCAACACCAACGTTTCCCAGTTATCAAGCTCCATTCCGAGCAAGCTATCCTCTTTTCTTTTGACCTAATTGAGGCGGATGACGACAACCTCTCCTACCAAGTGGAGAAACTCAATAGCGACTTCCACCCTAGCGAGCTGAATACAATAGAATACATTGACGGCTTTGCTGAGGGTAAGCTCCCTCCTGCCGAATACAGCGAAGGGACGATGGTGAAGTACCTGCATTATGAATTCGCTCTACCCAACGAGCAGACGAAATTCAAAGAGAGTGGCAACTATCGTGTGGACATTTTCAAGAGTGGAGAGCCTGACCAAATCATCACAAGCTATTACTTCGCCGTTGCTGAGCAGTCAGCCGAACTGACGACAGAGCTTTTCACTCGCCCTACAGCTTATAATGAAGATAGTGAACAGCGACTAAGCTTTACGCTCAAACCTCATCAGATGGATACGATGGACAAATACAAAATCGTGATACTACAGAATGGGCGATTGGACAACAGACAAGTTCTGACCGAGCCGTCCTTTCGCAATACGCACGAACTAAGATACGAAAATTACCGCTCGGCAGTCTTTGAGGGGGGCAACGAGTACCACAAGTTAGAGCAGAGCAATACACAAGGCTTAGGTATGGGCGTCAGCTCCAGAGCCATTGCGGACGATGTTGTCGCCTTACAGCTCTATCCTCAGAGCAACCGCTCGGCTATGGCTTACGTCTATGACGAAGATCAGAACGGACGTCGCTACCCTACTTCGGCTCATTATGAACCACAGATAGAGAGTGACTATTGTTGGGTAAGCTTTACATTCACTTCGCCAAAGTTAGAGGCGGGCGATATTGTACTAGAGGGCGAAGCTTTTGAGCACCTACCTTTGGCAGATAGGCTAATGAATTACGATGACGAAGCACGAGCCTACAGAAAAGATTTACTCGTCAAACTCGGTTATGTGGAATATCAATTCTTATTCAAGCCATACGGCTCAGACAAACTGCTCTCTCTCCCCACCGAAGGCAGTCATTCCCAAACAACAAACGACTACACCATCTTAGTCTATAAGAAAAGCCCCAACTTCCGTGGAGAAAAGGTTGGTGCGACCAACAGCGTGTTATAAACCACCTTACACGATCAAAAATAAAACACTCATCCATAAAGAGTTACAAGACGCATCTTACATCCCAAAAAGTTTGAGCTGAGAATAAAAAAGTTTGTCCTCGCAATTTTTGAAAACTCACCTCAATCTTCTCAAGATTTCAGCTCAAACTTTTTTATTTGTAGGACAAACTTTTTAACTAAAAACTCAAACAACAAAAACCTATACGTAAACCTCTAAAAATATGATAATTTAGCATTCTTCTTTAATGTGATAAAATAAAAAAAGGAAGAGACAGAATTGATTCTGTCTCTTCCTTTCCCTTTTCAATCTAAGGACGCCTCACTTTACCTATCGTACTACGAGGTGTACTGCCAGCTCACAACCGCCCCCACGCGTCATTGCCCGTCGTGGCTCACGACTTACCAGTTGATTGGGCTAAGCTTTTGTTGTTGAAGATAAGCATTAGCTTGAGAGAAATGCTTACATCCTCTGAAGTACCTTACTGACAAAGGCGAAGGATGTCCTGCCATAAGGACACAATGCTTTGTTGTGTCTAGGCGTTTACCTTTTCGCTTAGCGTCATTACCCCAAAGGATAAAGACCAAACCCTCACGTTGAGCATTGAGGTAGTCAATAACAGCATCCGTAAACATCTCCCAGCCTTGTCCTCTATGAGAAGCGGCTTCGCCTCGTCTCACAGACAGCACAGCGTTAAGAAGCAAGACACCTTGCTCTGCCCAAGGCAGAAGACTGCCATCTGTAAGCTTAGAAGGACGACCCAAGTCAGCTAATATCTCTTGCTTGATATTCCTTAGACTAGGAGGCTCTTTCACTCCTTTTGGCACAGAGAAAGACAAGCCCTCTGCCATTCCTTCGGTATGATAGGGATCTTGTCCGATAATAACAACTCTTACATCTTGAGGCGAACAGACATTCAAAGCACAGAAGAACTGCTCCTTCAGTGGATAAATGTCGTATTGCTCTGCTTCGCCATTCAAGAACTCAATAAGATTAAGGAAGTACGGCTTTATAAATTCCGCCTTTAGCACTTCTTGCCACGCAAGACTAAGGTAATCTTTCACTACGATAGAAACCTAACTAATGCTGTTGAGACTATTAGAAATGCAACCATATAACCTAGATAGCACACCACCTCCAAACTCTTTCCCCTAGTAATTCTATAACGATACAAAAAATACAAAATCACATAAAGCAATAGGCTAAGAATATGCGTAATACTAACTAGGTCAAACAAGTCATAATAATAATCCACCACAACATCAAAGACAATCATAATTGACATTATAAAAACTAATGTTGGCGAAAACAAATCTTCTATTCTCTCCTTCATACTACCATATCCTAAGGCAAAGGCTAATCACTCCTATACCTATAAAGACACCATAATGTAGCATAGCAATGCTGTGAAACATATCCACAGACTTGCCCTTTTTCAGACGAAGCCAGCAGACAAGAGCCGAAGCTAAAAACGTTAAACACGCTATGAGAACAACAAGCACTCTAGTGTTGATAACGAGACTGCCAAAAAGCTTCTCATAAGCTATTGATAGCAGAACGAGAGCAACAACAATAAACATTGTGGGCGTGTAACCAATCTCTTTCATATTTCTTTTATTTTATATGTTATTTTATAATGTTGTACTTTTGTAGTGTAAATATAATTAAATTTTATGAATAAGTACCTTTTACTAGCTCTTAGCCTATGTTTTACGCTCTGTGCAACTCCGCTCACAGCACAGCAACCTCATACGAGCGAGCTAGACAGCATTATCCTTTCGGAGGAAATACAATACGGCGGGCAAGTCTCTATCACACTAGTCAATGCCAATAGCGGTAAATACCTTTATGCCCATCGGAGTAAGGAGATGATGACGCCTGCTTCGGTAACGAAAATACTCTCTACTGGTGCAGCCTTGCAAGCTTTAGGTAAGGACTTCCGCTACCCTACTCTTATCTACGGCACTGGCAGACAAGTCAAGACAACTTACAAGGGCGACATCATCATTACAGGCTTTGGCGACCCATCTATAGGCTCACGTTATGTTGCAGGCGAAGAGAACCGCTTGGCAGAAGAGCTACTCAAGGAATTGCAAAGACGTGGTATTAAGAAAGTGCAAGGACATTTGCAGATTAATGCTTACCTCGGCGAAGAACAAGGGACAAATACCAACTGGATGCTTGAAGATATTGGCTTTTATTATGGTGCAGGGCTGTGGGGTTTTAACTATAGAGATAACCGCTTTGACCTCAAGCTCAACACCCGCAGAAGAGGTCGCCGTCCGAAGCTCCTCAACTTGGACAAAAACTGGGGACTGAACATCAAAAATAAGATGATTAGCTCAAGACGTGAGCGACTAAACTTCTCTAATGAAGCTCAGAAAAACAAAACTAAGCTTACCATAGAAGGCTCAGTACCTCGTTCTAGACGAACTTATCTGCTACCACTCTCTCATCCCGACCCAGCACGTTATGCAGTCAATGAGATAGAAACCTACCTCAAGGCTCATCATATAAAGTTTAGCAAGCCCCATCGTGTGCATTATGACCAGCAAAGCGAAAAAGGCAAGCTCCTCTATGCCTATTATTCTAAGCCTTTGGACAGCTTAGCAAGGATAACAAATCATCGTAGTCATAACCTTTTCGCCGAAGGCTTTGCAGCTCTCGTAGCGAATGGCAAGCCAGTGGGCGAAAGTTTGGTTAAATATTGGCAGAAGCGTTTGGACGACCCTACCCTATCACTTCAATTAGCGGACGGCTCTGGCTTAAGCCGAAAAGATCAAATGACAACAGCAACGCTTTCGGCTGTGCTTCTAGATTTATTTAATGTAGAAAAGCAAGGCAACAGCACATTATTAAAAACTCTTCCTCGTGTAGGTGTGGAGGGTACAGTCAAACATCTACTTAGCGAAGAAGAACTGCCCAACGCCTACCTCAAGAGTGGCTCAATGACAGGTGTCGTCTCTTATGCTGGCTACGTCCAATATAATGGAGAATGGTACGTCATTGCTATCATCAGCAACAACTTCGACCGCAATGCCAACGCTAGAAACTGCATTCGTCTTTGTTTGAAAAGCTTGTTTTCCTCAGAGAGAAACTAACTAAATTTATTTTCATCCTAAAGAAGAGATAGGTAAGCCCCTATCTCTTCTTTTTATAAATATTTAATAGTTAGATTATTATTCTTGGATAAGTAAAAATAAAAACCTATTTTTGTTATAGAGCCTCAAATAAACTAAAAAACTATCACGTCGAAGCTTTATTCGATTTTTTATCAACTTAATATTTTATATGCTAATGAGTAATTATAATGTAGGACAGAAGTATGTCGCTCGAGTAACTGGAATTGCTGATTATGGACTATTCATCACCATTGACGAAAATGATGTTGGACTTGTTTTTTACAAGAACATCCCCAAAGGAAAAAATAAGTATGGAGCTTTAGATGAGCTTTATAAAAAAGGTGATCAAGTTAAAGTTAAGTTCCTTGGGACAAATGAACGAGGACAATTAAACTTCGCAATTCACAAAAAACCAAACAGAGAGAAAAAACGCAAAGGTATCACTAAGCGTAAAGCAGCAAAGCTAAAAGAATTAGAAGAGTTGAATAATAAACAAAATACTTCTATCTTTGCTAGGATGAAGAACTTTTTCTCATCTCTATGGGGAAAGAAACAAGAAATTAATAACGTAAAAGATAAAAAGATAACAGAAAAACCAATGCCACGAAACAAGACTAGCAACCTCAATACACGTGACGTCAAAGACAGCGACTTAACCATCAGAGAGATGGAGACGATACTCTTTGAAGGTAGTGAAGATTTTGATAACCCAAAGATTGCCGTACTAGAACTATCTACCAAAGCCGTCAAGCTACTTATGGGACGTGATCAAGATGCTATTATGAGTAGTCCATATTTCTCTTTTGACCTATTCAAACGTATGGCACGTAAAACTGAGACAGGTAAAGGCTTAGATGAAAACAATGTGATGAATATGAATTATTTCAAAAGCCGTGTCCTGCCTGCTATACGTGAGATGAAGCGTCAGATGAAGTCCGATGGTGTAGAGACTCTTTACACCGTGGCGACAGCTGCCTATCGTACAGCTCAGAATAGGGAGGAGATTGTAGAATTGATTAGAGAAGAGACTGGTATCAACGTTTGCATTCTCTCTAAGCAAGAAGAAGCTAAGGCAACGCTCTTCGCCTATGCCTGCTCTACAAAACGCAAGGCGGAGCTTAATCAGAGTAAATACGTCATTATGATTGACCAAGGTGGTGGCTCTACCGAAGTATCTATCTTTGAAGAAGGAGAATTCGTCTTCGCCCATAGTATCAACCTCGGCACAACAGCACTGCACAACCTCTTCTTCCAAGGTTTGGATAGAGAACTTCCTCTCAAAGATGCCCTACAGATGAGTGACAAGAAGACACGTGAGCGTCTGCAGACATTCTACCCAAAACTAGAAAACCTATCCGAACGTATTAAAATGCAAGAGAACTACTGCGTAGGCGTAGGCTCTGCCATAACACTTGCGACAGGTAAACAAGGCAATAAGAAACAGCACGACATTATACTCTCAAAGCAAAACATCAAGGAGCGTATCTTAGGAGCAGAACAGCTTTTATTAGACGAATTCCCAACTATTGGAGCTTTGAACGATGTGCTGAACTACTACACTTCGGATACCAAAGACCAAGCAAAAATAGAAGATGCCCTACTAATGCGTCTGGGCTTACCTCTCTTCGTAGAGCTTATGGACAGCCTCAACATCTCTTATCTCAACGTCAGTGGCACAGGACTGTGGTACGGTGTCTATCTACAAAAGCTCTTTGATGCCGAGTAGGTCGGTGCGATCCGCAGTGGAGCGTACTTAATTGAATAGAAAAAGGAAGAGACAGAGTTAATTCTGTCTCTTCCTTTTTTATTTTAGCCCATTAAATAAGAATGCTTAATTATCATATTCTTAGAGCGTTATAAGGCAGTCTTTGAGGTTTGAGTTTTTAGTTAAAAAGTTTGTCCTACAAATAAAACAGTTTGAGCTGAAATCTTGAAATGTTTAAGCTGAGTTTTCAAAAATTATAAGGACAAACTTTTTTAATTTCAGCTCAAACTTTTGAGGTCGTGAGAAGCGTACCGATTTTTTAATTTGTAGGACAAAAAAATATAAGATAAGCTCAAATAAATAAGTATCTTTGTAAGAGTATATTTAATCAACTTCGTTATGAGAAAACATTTCAACTATCTAGTGCTAGCTCTTTTTAGTTTGCTAGTCGTGTCTTGCCAAGACAAACAAGCTATGATGATACCCAAGACTGCCGACTATGTGATGGTGGTCAATATGGATCAGATTATTGAGAAGTCGGACTTCTTCGCTGAGAAAAACGCTAAGTTACGTGAGGCTTTCGGCAAATCAATGCCTCGCAAAGCGAGAGAAAACTATGAGAAAATCCTTGAAGACCCTAGCAACAGCGGGCTAGACCTCTCTAATCCTATCTACTACTTTATCGAGCTGAAAGAAGATTATTATGGTATCATCTCTAAAGTTAGCGACAAGGAGAAGCTAGAACAATGCTTGAGAGCCAACACCTCCGAGATTGAGAGCGAATACAGCATCAACGATTACAAGGTTATGGATCTCGGCTATGCTCTATATATCTACAACGACAACTCTTATCTATACATTTCTCTCTTTAACTATTACTATGATTGGATTGATCGAGAAGACGAAAAGAAAGAACTTGTCAAGAAGCTGACTAGTCTAGACAAAGACAGCTCCTTCACTTCTCTAGAAGCCTATAATCACTTAGAGAAAGACAAGGATATTGCCCTCGCACTTAACCTCACAAGCCTATTGAACGAAAATAAATTTCAGCCTATTATCGGTAAAATATTTGACGCAAACAAACAACTACCTAAGTCTGGAGTTTATTATATGCTATCTCTCAACTCAGAATTGGGAGCTTTGAGGATTGATGGCGAGATATTCAGCCAAGACGAAGCTTTTGCCAAGAAGTTAGATCAGCAATACAAAGAACAGCTCTATTCACTTGACGGCAAGTTCCTCAAGAGCATTAGCAAAGACGCTCTGCTTACTCTAGCTATAGGACTTAATGGCGAAATCTATAGCAAAGAGATTAAGCAAATTATCTCTGACGATTTACTCAAAGACGCTAAAGAAGAAGACGTACCTGTAAGTATGATTTTTGATGCCTTAGCTTCTATCAATGGAGATTGTGTCTTTTCTATAAAAGACCTTCTCCCTCAGAATGAAGACGATATAGCACTTTGCAAACTCAAAACTTTCATCCAGCTCAAGGACAGCAAAGCAATGGAGGAGCTATTGAAGGCGATCCACAAAAATTCTGATGATGAAGTTACTGACCTAGGCAATAATAGATACTCTATCAAGGTGGACGAAGAGATCCCAACGATTTATTATGGCATAGAGGACAATGTCTTCTACATCACAACGAAAGATCTTCCTCTTGCTGAGCTACGAAAAGAGACTTCTGACAACATCCTTAGCCTTGAGCCGTACAAAGAGTTAGACAATGAAGACGCTCTTCTATTCGTGAACTTCGCTCCATTAAAGCTCCAATTTAAGCCACAAATAGAAGCTTTCCTTAATGCTGAAAGCAAGGAAGCTATAGACAAATTGGAGTATTACTCAATGACACACGAGAAGGAAGAGTTAAAGTTCGAATCAACGCTCAAATTCTCTACCGAAGAGCATTTCTATGCTATCTTACTAGATGTTATACGTTCTTATACGGTTAAGTAATTAAGGTGGAAGAGATCAGATTGAATAATGTCGTACCACAAGCATTAGCAAGTAGAGATTTAAGTTCCTCTGAACTCTGGGCAAAAGATGAGGTAAGACTTCTGAAAGGGAAGTCTTACCTCTTTGCTTCTCGTTCGGGAGCTGGCAAGTCAACGCTCTGTAGCTACCTCATAGGTGAACGCAATGACTATAGCGGTCAGCTACTCTTTGACGGAAAAGACGCTCGCAGTCTATCCGAGCAAGAGTGGGACAAACTACGACAAGAGCATATAAGTATCTTGTGGCAGAACTTAAAGCTCTTCAAAGGCTTGACCGTCTGGGAGAACCTACTGCTCAAAAATAAGCAATGCAACTACCTATCGGAAGAAAAGTTGCTTGAACATCTTGACTTACTCGAAATCTTAGATAAGAAAGACCAACTCATTGAAAAGCTATCTCTTGGGCAACAGCAAAGAGTAGCTTGCATACGTGCTTTGTGTCAGCCTTTTGACTTCCTCATCTTAGACGAACCTATCAGTCATCTAGACGAAGAGACAGCTTTATTACTTAATCATTTAGTAAGAGAAGAAGTAGAGCGAAGGTCAGCTACCCTACTCGTTACTTCCATTGGCTTAGACCTTGCTGGCGAATTTGATCAAGTACTAAAGCTATAAAGCTTTACTTTCTACTCTATTACAACAATAGCAATAGAGTTATCTCAAGACTATCCGCCACGTTGCTTCGTTCTTAGTTGCTGAATAGTCAAAACGTTTCTCAAGGCAAGCCTCTTGACACTTACGACGATAGTCATCATCTTTGGCTAAGCGGATAAGTTCCCTCGTGAAGTAGTCTAAATCATACTTAGGCACAAGGACACCCGCCCCTTGCGATAGAATGAACTCTACCCCCGCCGAGCAAGCAAAAGCAATAGGCACAACGGCATTATTCTGAGCTTCAGTCAGCACCAAGCCCCACGACTCCACATTAGACGGCAGACAGAGGACACTTGCCCTATCATAGACGGCTTGTGTATCAAGGACAAAGTCTTCAAAGCTAAAACGCTCCAAAGACAATTCGTCAGCTAAACGCATCAGTTCGCCTTTGGCTTTGCCATTACCATAGACCTTAAACGACCAATCAGGTAGCTCTTGCATACATTTCTGCCAAACATACAAGAGCCTATCCACACGTTTGTCACTCAAGGTCAAACGTCCAAGGTAAACAATCTCCTTCTTTTTCTCTAAACTAGGACTAGGATTAACCTCAAGGGTATTATATATGACCTTGATTTTCTCTGCCTCTTGTTCCGTAAGCTTGAGGATTTTAATATACTCTTCTTTATATTCAGGACAAAGGACAAGCCATTGATCCACATCATCAAAGAGACGTCGGTAACGCTTGAGGTATTTGCGACGTTCTAGTCCAGTCCAATCATAAATTAATTGCTCCAATAGATACCAACGCAAGCTATAGAGCAAGCTCTTGTGTCGCCTATTATAAGCCTTTTCTCTGTGAGTGATGAGCCTTGCCAGTGGCATAGAATGGTCCCAAAAGATGAATTCGCAGTTCGTCTCCTCTCGCAATGCCCTAGGGATAGACTTAATGGAACAACAGATGAATAACTTCTCTACCCCACAACGCTTAATCTCAGCAATCAAACGAGCGACATTCTCTTGAGCGAAAATCTTTTTCTTATGAGGAAGGAGGCTAACTTCACTCAATTCAGCATCTGGCAAAGGAAACTCTGCCTCTTCCCAACGCTGAGAGAAAAGCACAGAACAGATACCTTGCTCAGCAAAGAGCTTACTTGTCGTTGCTGTTACCCTATCCGAGCCACCTAGAGCAAGGTAATTATGTAAGAATCCAACTACTTTTGTCATCTTCTATTCTATCATAAAAATACACGGGAGCAACAAATTAATGCCACCCCCGTGTACTCTAAATCACTAACCTTAAAAAAAAGTGTAATTATGCAAAAATTACTTTCTGTCTCTTGGAGCTCTCTGACGACGTTCTGGCTCTACATAGCCTTCAGGCTTCTCAAGAAGCACCTTATGGCTCAATTTGAATTTGCCAGTCTTAGCGTCAATATCCAAAAGCTTAACCTTTAGCTTATCTCCTACAGCGAAGCCTGAATCTTCAATGTTTTCGATACGCTTCCAAGCAAGTTCTGAGATGTGAAGAAGACCTTCCTTACCAGGTAGGAACTCTACGAAGAATCCATAAGTCTGAACTGACTTGATTTCACTTTCGTAAACTTCACCAACCTCAGGCATTGCTACAATACCCTTAATCATTGCGACAGCCGAATCAATAGCAGTCTTGTTGCTAGCAGAGATCTCAACAATACCTTCGCCATCGACTTCTTCAATGCTAATCTTAGCACCTGTCTTCTCTTGCATTCCTTGGATAATCTTTCCACCTGGACCAATGATAGCACCGATGAATTCCTTCGCTACACGCATTGTTATGATACGAGGTGTATGCTCCTTAAAGTCAGGACGTGTCTCAGGCTGAGCTTCTACAATCTTATTCAAGATGTGCATACGACCTTCACGAGCTTGAGCTAGTGCGTTCTCTAGGATTTCGTAGCTAAGTCCATCAACCTTGATGTCCATCTGAGTAGCTGTGATACCCTTCTCAGTACCTGTTACCTTAAAGTCCATATCTCCCAAGTGGTCTTCATCGCCTAAGATGTCCGAAAGGATAGCATAGTTCTGCCCCTTATTCTCCGAAATCAATCCCATAGCAATACCTGAAACTGGACGAGTAATCTGCACCCCTGCATCACGTAGAGCAAGCGTTCCAGCACATACAGTAGCCATAGAAGACGAACCATTAGACTCTAGAATATCACTCACGACACGTACTGTATAAGGATAGTCTTGAGGAATCATACGCTTCAAAGCACGATGAGCCAAGTTACCATGACCAATCTCACGACGACCTACACCACGTTGTGGACGAGCATCACCTGTAGAGAATGGAGGGAAGTTGTAGTGCAATAAGAACTTATCTTTACCATAATAAAGAACATCATCAACAAGCTTCTCATCATCCTTTGTTCCTAGAGTAACAGTTGTCAAAGATTGCGTTTCGCCACGAGTGAAGACAGCCGAACCGTGAGGTCCAGGAAGATAGTCTGTTTCGATCCAGATAGGACGAATCTCTGTTGTCTTACGACCATCAAGACGCTTGCCTTCATCTAGGATAGCACGACGCATAGCTTCCTTCTCTACATCATGGTAGTAACGAGCGATAAGCCCCGCCTTAGCTTCTTGATCTTCTTCGCTAAGGTTTGACTTGTATTCTTCTACGATAGCGGCAAAAGCTTCAGCACGGCTATGCTTGTCAGTTCCCGAAGTAGCAACAGCATAAACCTTATCATAGCACTTAGCCTTGATGTCCTCACGAAGTTCTTCGTCATTCTCTTCGTGGCAGTACTCACGTTTTGTTAGCTTACCACAAGCTTCGCTCAATTCTAGCTGAGCTTGACATTGTACCTTGATAGCTTCGTGAGCAACCTTGATAGCTTCAAGCATTTCGCTCTCTTGCACCTCTTGCATCTCACCCTCTACCATCATAATATTGTCAATCGTTGCACCGACCATCATATCCATATCGGCACGCTCTAGCTGAGCAAATGTTGGGTTGATAACGAATTCGCCATCTACACGAGCCACACGCACTTCTGAGATAGGACCTTCAAAAGGAATATCCGAAACGGCAAGAGCCGCCGAAGCAGCCAATCCTGCAAGAGCGTCAGGCATATCTTCGCCATCACTTGAGAACATCACGATATTAACAAATACTTCAGCGTGATAGTCCGAAGGGAATAGAGGACGCAAAGCACGGTCCACAAGGCGACAAGTTAAGATTTCGTAGTCCGAAGCACGGCCTTCACGGCGTGTGAATCCCCCAGGGAAACGACCTACAGAGGCATATTTTTCTTTATATTCTACTTGTAGTGGCATAAAGTCCACTCCTGGATTAGCATCTTTTGCTGCACACACAGTGGCAAGCAACATCGTATTACCCATTCTTAGGGTAACGGAGCCGTCCGCTTGTTTAGCTAGTTTACCTGTCTCAAGAGTTATCTCTCTGCCTTCAGGTAGGACGATAGTTTTTGTAATTGGATTTAGCTGCATAGCTATCTTCTTTTATATTATAACATTCTAATTTATAACAAAGATACGAATAATTAAGAAATATACACTAATATAATTGAAAATGAAGAATTAACCTAAGGTAGGAGCTTCCTCCAACGATAGGACTTTGCACAGCAACTAATTTAGTAAAGTAGATACGAGATTAATACACCTCCAAAGTAGGATAATTAACACGCTCTTATGTAAGCAATTAGAACTCGTCTTTTAATATTAAAAAGTTTGAGCTGAAAATAAAAAAGTTTGTCCTCGCAATTTTTGAAAACTCAGCTCAATCTTCTCAACATTTCAGCTCAATCTTTTTTATTTGTAGGACAAACTTCTCAAGTTCTTAGTTCAATTTTTTTATTCTCAGCTCAAACTTTGAAGTGTCCTAAAAAAGGTTTACAGTTTGATTTGTTAAAATCTGCATTGGTTTACACTAAAAATATAGTTTCCTAACTAAGTTTACAGTGTCTTTCA
>PDWI01004081.1_pt1 | contig 31388 bp, 24 predicted proteins | sample 1430891 | NCBI WGS metagenome assembly PDWI01 (sample SAMN01162508, study PRJNA174530) | Oral metagenome, whole genome shotgun sequencing project. | biome: Marine environment; feature: Marine mammal; material: Swab sample of the gingival sulcus; isolation source: swab sample of gingival sulcus... | reverse complement strand
AATGAAGTTTCTAAGTTAGAAAACAGAATAAAATCTCTTGAAGATGTAGACCAACAGCAGTATCAATATGAATCAATTGAATTAAGCCAAACTAATTACATTAGGGTAAATAATTGTGTGCAAAATTATTTATCGAAAAACGAATTGCCGAATGATTGTAAAGAAGATATTGTAAACATACTCATCAACGAGTATGGCGAAGTTGATTTTATAGAATCAATCATTGGTCATTTTAGATTTCAAAGTTTTTCATTTAATCAAGTTTTACAAGATTTATTTAAAGATGAAAATTCTTTAAAAGAAAAATTGATACTCCATTTTTTGGAAAAATATAGAAATCCTCAAAATTTACAAGAAGATTTTAATGCCTATAAAAATCACTTTTACAATAAAATACCAAAAAGTCTTTATGATAAGATATTTAGGAAAAAGGTAACAGCACTTCTTAATGCTTATAAAAAAATAGAAAGTCAAGATGATAAAGAGGCTTATTTTAAGGAAATTTATTTTAGAGCAGAATCACAAAGACTACATTTTGACTATTGGGAAACGACCTTTTGGAAAAGACGAGAGTTAGAAAAAAATGATAAGATTATTTATAATATTCTAACTGAAATAGAAGAGCATTATAAAAAATAATTTATAAAACAAAATACTGACAGGCAACAATGTGTATAAGCAATAGCGGTTCAGTTACTCAACTCAAAGTTAGTGCATTTTAACCGCCAAACCTTATTTCTAATTTTTTGCGTAAATTTGAAAAATTAAAACAAGGTTTGGCTAAGTGTAGTACTGAAATTAAAGTTTTTACTTTTTTATCCGCTACTGCTCATACACCCGACCGTTAGAAAAAATGCCGTAAACGAACGGCTAAATCAAAATCCGTTGGAGTAAGAAATTTTACAGGAATATCAAATTTAAAGATATCATTTGATGTTTTCCGGGTTAAGAACATAGCATTTCTTTCGATTATCAATTCATTGATTTTTATAATTTAACAACTTACAAAAACAGAGAAAACAAGCTATTTATATAATTTTTTAGATGTAAAAGTAAAAAAAATCAATAAATTGTTTCTAATTTATAACAAATGTTGTACTTTTGTTTACGGTACATTACTCTAACAATGTGTAAGACATACACCAAGAGAGTTGGCGGTAGTACAAAAATACAGGAGTAAAGCGAAAATCCTATTTTAAACAGAGTAGCAATAATTAAAAATCAATACAATGACAGAGCAAAAACAAGTGCAATCAAAAACAACAATGATTTTGGTTAGTTTCTTTTTAGGCGGACTAGGAATTCATCGTTTAATGATGGGGTATTCTAATTGGTGGTTAATGCTTATTACAGCAGGTGGATGTGGAATTTGGGCATTAATCGATTTTATTAAAATAATTACTGGAAGCATGAAAATGGCAGATGGTAGGGATTTATTAGACTAACAAATTAAGGAAAAGGGACAAGTAATGTGTAAACTTATCCCTTCCTTTTTTAAAATTAACTTTATGAAGAAAGAAAACGAGAAATTTTGCCAAGAATGTGGTGAAATTATTAACTTAAAAGCTGAGATATGTCCTAAATGTGGTGTCAGACAGGCATATACCTCTATGAAATCTGAAGAACAACAAAAAAATGAAAACAAATGGCTAACGACACTATTACTTTGTTGGTTTTTGGGCGTATTGGGTGTTCATAGGTTTTACACAGGACATACTGCAATTGGCGTTATTCAATTATTGACATTTGGTGGCTGTGGAATTTGGACATTAATTGACTTTATAATAATTATTGCAGGAAACTATAAAGACGCTGATGGTAACCCTATCAAGAATAATTAGAAATGTATTTTTTGAAAAAGTATGTAATAGCGAATAAACTTTTAAGCATTGTAGCTTTTTACTTTATTGTGTCTATTTTACTCAAAATTATTTTTTCAATAGATATTTTAATCCCTTGTATATGGAAAACAATTTTTCAGATTGAGTGTCCAGGATGTGGTATGACAAGAGCATTTATCGACATATTACATTGTAATTTTATAGATGCATTTAATGATAATCCATTAATCTTTATTATTCTTCCAGTAGGTATATTTTATATATATGTTGATTTTATGAAATTTAGAAGAAGACTAAAAAGCACAGATACAACTCACTATGTATGAGTTGTGGTAATTAGTTAAAATCATTTCAGTCCACATCAATAGTAGTTGTAATTTGAGAGGTAATTCGCTTCGAAAGACCAAGTCTTTCATATCCCTACTCGTCACCTATAATAAAAAATAATTCTTTTTTTTGTATTTTTGCATAAAAAAAATAAAACCACATTTATTATGAAAAAATTTATTGTATTATTTCTTTTTCAAGTTCTATTATTTCCGTTCTTATTTTCACAAAAATTAGGAGAGATAGGTGTTTCTTTTTCAATATTTAATTCACATCGTGATTACACAACATCAGATATTCAAAGGATAGAATCAGTTTCAGGAAACGGTTTCTTGTCTTTCACTGTTGATTATTTCTATCCTCTAAAAAACAATTATTACATAGAAACAGGTATCAACCTAGACAAACATTTTTTTGTAAAATACCCCTTTGCTAATCCGAGTAACAAAACTTACGATAATGAAAATTTAATAAATATTCCTATTGGAATTTACAAAAGATTTTGGAAATATGGCTTTTGCAATGGAGGACTTTTAGTTGATGTAAATTATAAGCCTGGTATTGGTACTTACTTTGGAGCAGGATTAAGAGCAGACTCTCCGTTTGGAGTTAGCTTATATCTTAATCCTTATATTAAAGCCCATTCTTTGCTTCCTTTTAGTTCACACAGAGATAAGTATCAAGTTATTGATACAGGAGTTAAAATAGGCATTATTTATCCACTTGATAAATTATTTAAAAAATTACCAAGATATCCGAAAGGTAGAGGATTTTAAGTTCTTTTCACAAAAAATAATCTTATACAATAATTATTTTCTTGATTGTTAAAGATAGATTATTCCTTTATTTTTCTCTTTTGTTATTTCATTTTCTTACTTTTGCAAAATAAAAAAGACGCATAGGAAAAAATTATGAAAGATTTGATATCACCCATAGATAGAAAACTTCTTAAAGCAGAATTAAGTCGAGATAAATTCGTTAGACCTACTAATAAAGCAAATAACGAAATATACATCATTACGGCTCATGATTCTCCTAACGTAATGAAAGAGATAGGAAGGTTACGTGAAGCGGCATTTCGTATTTGGGGAGGTGGAACAGGTAAAGAAATAGATACAGACTCTCATGATTTTATGAAAAAGCCATACAAACAATTGGTAGTATGGAATCCAGAAGCAGAAGAGATTGTTGGTGGTTATCGTTATCTTTTTGGAAGAGATGTTGAGTTTGATAAAGAAGGGCAACCAAAATTTACAATGGGACACCTATTTTCTTTTAGTGATAAATTTATTAAAGAATATCTTCCTTTTACCATCGAACTGGGAAGAGCATTTGTTAATCCTGAATATCAAACCTCTAAAATGGGAGTTAAAAGTCTTTTTGCCCTAGATAACTTATGGGATGGACTGGGGAGTTTAATACACAACGAGAAAAATGCACACTATTTTATAGGAAAAGTTACCATTTATGAGTCTTATTCTAAAATAGCGAGAGAACTATTATATGAATATATGTTTCTTCATTGTCCTGATTCGGAAAATTTAATTAAGCCCAAAAAAGAGTATAAAGTAAGTGATGAAGGAAAACAAATTGCTAAAACGATACTTACCGAAGAAAAATCTGAAAAGAACTACAAAGCATTACAGAAAGCTGTCAGAAAAATAGGCACAACCGTTCCTCCAATGTTCAATGCTTACATTGGACTTACAGATACAATGAAAATGTTTGGTACAATGACAGACCCCGATTTTAGTGGTGCCCACGAAACAGGAATAATGTTAACCATTGGAGATTTAACTGAACCAAAAAGGAAAAGATATATAGAACCTTATATCGACTTTTTAAAACAGAAATTAAACCAAAAACGAGCAGAAAAACAAGCAAATAAATTGGTTAATGCTACCGAACAAGAAAAATCGGAGCTATTAAAAAAGAAAATAACAAAAAAATAAATCTTACAATATTAAAAGAATTTTATTCCTTTAAATAAAAAAATCCTCACAAGCAGTAAGCTTATGAGGATTTTAATTTTTATAAACTTATTTCTATTTTGCAAAACTAACTGCTCTGGTTTCTCTAATAACAGTAATTTTTACTTGTCCGGGATATGTCATCTCATCTTGTATCTTTTTAGCAATGTCAAATGATAGTAATTCAGACTCTTTATCATCTATCTGTTCAGCCCCAACAATAACCCTTAATTCTCTTCCGGCTTGAATAGCATAAGTTTTAATTACTCCCGGATAAGAGAGTGCCAAATTCTCTAAATCGTTAAGACGCTTGATATAAGATTCTGCAATCTCTTTTCTTGCTCCCGGTCTTGCACCTGATATGGCATCACAAGCCTGTACAATCGGTGCAATTAATGTTTCCATCTCTATCTCATCGTGGTGTGCTCCAATAGCATTGCAAACATCGGGTTTTTCCTTATATTTCTCAGCTAATCTCATACCCAATATAGCGTGTGGTAATTCCGGCTCATCATCAGGTACTTTTCCAATATCGTGAAGAAGTCCTGCTCGTTTGGCTTTTTTAGGATTCAATCCCAATTCAGATGCCATTGTACCACACAAGTTCGCCACCTCTCTTGAGTGTTGTAATAAGTTTTGTCCATAAGAAGAGCGATATTTCATTCTTCCCACCATTCTTATCAATTCAGGGTGTAATCCGTGTATTCCCAAATCAATGGTAGTACGTTTTCCTGTTTCAATAATCTCCTCTTCAATCTGTTTTTTCACTTTATTCACCACCTCCTCAATTCGTGCAGGATGAATACGTCCGTCCGTAACAAGTTGGTGGAGAGAAAGTCGTGCTATTTCTCGTCTTACAGGGTCAAATCCTGACAGTACAATTGCTTCAGGAGTATCATCGACAATAATCTCTACACCTGTTGCCGCTTCCAAAGCTCTAATATTACGTCCTTCACGACCAATAATACGACCTTTAATTTCGTCAGATTCAATATGAAAAACGGTTACGGAATTTTCAATTGCTGCCTCCGTTGCTACTCTTTGTATGGTTTGTACCACAATCTTTTTCGCCTCTTTATTGGCAGTCATTTTCGCCTCTTCCATAATCTCGTTGATGTAAGAAAGTGCGTCCGTTTTCGCCTCATCTTTCAACGCTTCTACCAAACGCTCTTTGGCCTGTTCAGCAGACAATCCGGAGATGGTTTCCAATCTTGCTTTTGCCTCTTTATGAAACGTTTCCGCCTCTTTTTTCATCTTATCAAGTGCATTTCGCTGTGCTTTAATGCTCTCTTTTTCCGTTTGAAATTCATTTTGTTTTCTTTGTAAATCTCCTTGACGTTGATTGAGTTGCAATTCACGTTGGTTCAATTTGCTTTCAATTGATTGTAGTTTCGAATTTCGTTTTTGTACTCTCTGTTCGTGCTCCGATTTAAGAGCGATAAAGTGCTCTTTTGCCTCAATTTCTTTGTTCTTTTTGATTAATTGGGCTTCTGCTTCAATCTCTTTTATCGCTTTTTTATTAAGTACTCTAAAATAGAGAAAAGCGATACCAAAGCCTATCAATAATGATACGACTATAGTGATAATTGTTATTGTTAAATCCATTTATGTTAATTTATTTTATATTAAAAAACGCATAAACCTTTCAGTTTACTTTTGCAAACTTGAAACATTTATGCGAATAATTCCTGATAAAGAAAATCAATTCAAATATTAGTGACTTTTTCTCTCTTCCAATATGTTATTTAATTCTTCCAACTTCTCAGCCAATGGTTCAATAGAGTGAAGATGCTTTAATGTTTCAGCCCAAACAGCCATTTGATAAGCTGTTAAAGTCAATATCTCTTCCATTGACTTCTGTGTATAACGCTTTCTAAAATTTTCAATACACTCTTTGGTTTGTTTTTCTGCATCTCTATATAAAATTTCTTTTTCACGTTTAATCGTTAAAGGCATTTGTACACCATTAACAGAAATGTGAATAGTAAATTTATTTTGCTTTTCCTCCATTGAGTTTTATTTTTTGACAAGTAATAATAACTTATCAATTTCTCTTACCATTTCTTCTAAAAATTGTTTGAATTTGTCTCTGCCTTCCGGTGTTTCATTTAAAACCTCCGTAGAAAGCAAATTTTCATATTCTGTATTCAATTCTTCCAGTTTTTTTTGAGCAACCTCTAATTCTTCTTGTTTCATTTGCAATTCAGCAGTAAACTTCCTTTCTTTTCTGTCAAGTTCAGCCTCCAACGATTGATTTTCTCTTATCAATCTGTCATTTTCTGCAATTAATTCCAGAACGTTTTGCTCAATCTTCTCTGTTAGAATGTCATACTTATTCTTCATTAAAATATTTCAAATTTCTTGACAAAGTTAAGACTTTGCCGTTTAATAAAAAAATAAAACCTATAAAAAAGTCCTTTTTTAAAATTAGACCACATAAATCTGTCCCGATTCGTGTCGTTTAACGGTGATTGAACTCCCTTTTTCGATATAAATACCATTCGCAGAAACAGCATCATACACTTCATCATCAATCATCACTTTTCCCGAAGGTCTTAAATCTGTATGTGCCGTCCCCGATTTACCTATTAAACTAGAATGTTCTTTTGGACTACTAACATATCCTTGCTCTTTTTCCAATTTTGTATTTAAAGCCAATTTTCTAAGAAATCCATTCCTACCTATCTTACTACTGATATAGAGTGTTAAAATAAAACCAAAAACAACACCCGAAATAACAGTCAAAAAAGCTGTGCTCATATTACCTATTTTCACGGGAGCAAAATCAAATTCTACATTGTGAATAAGGCTTAATGTCAATCCAACGATAATAAGTATCGTACCTGATATTCCTGCGATTCCAATGCCGGGAATAACAAATATTTCCAATAGAACGAGTATAACGCCGATAACAAACAGAATAACCTCCCAACTTTCTGCCAAACCGTCAATATAAAGTGGAGAAAAATACAAAATAGCAGCTACAACCGAGACCAATAAAGCAAATCCTACTCCCGGACTTTGTAATTCAAAATAAAGTCCTCCGATGATTAACATAATTAAAACACTTTGCAAATAAGGACTTGTCATAAATCCCTTGATATTATCCCAAGTGTCGGGTTGAAAACTTTTTAATTCGTATTCTTTGCCATTGGCTTCTGTTTTCATCACATCGTCAATGTTCTCTGCCATAGCATCACAAAAGCCATATTTCAGTGCTTCTTCGGTGGTAAATGTCAAGACTTGCATGGAATCAATAATTCCTTCTATATAAGTACGTTCGTCCACCATCGCCTCAGCTATTTTAGGGTCTCTTTTCCAACGATAAACAGTATCATTTTTATTCACAATGGTATCTTTGCCGTGATATTCAGCAGTTGCACGCATTGTTGCTCTCATATACGATTGGTATTTATCGGGCATCTTCTTCCCTGTTTGGTCAACCACCGACGCTGCCCCAATTGTTCCACTACCACGCATATAGATTTTATCTGCTGCTATTGAAATCAAAGCACCAGCCGATGCTGCATTATTATCAATAAATACGGTAACAGGTATTTTGCTGTGCAGAATTTTGGTGCGAATAGAATCAGCATATACCACCTCTCCACCATAGGTGTTCATCGAAATGATGATTTCGTCTGCTTTTAACGCTTTTGCTTGGTTAAATCCCTCTTTAATGTAAATCCAAGTGGTACTACCCACCTCTTTTTTCAAATCGATATTATAAAAGAGCATTTTGGTGTTATCTTTGCCATAAAGCCCCTTTGAAAAAATCAAGAGAAACAGTATTGTGATAGACAATATTTTTTTCATAGTTGATTAATTTATGTTTTTGTGCAAAAATAGTGATTTATTATAAAAATTTCATTATATTTGTAACTTATTACTTTACAATAGAACTCTTTGAGATAAAACAGATAGAACAGATGAAAACAAAACAGTTTGAAAGTCAGCTAGTAGCGCTACAAAATAATATGAGAAACTTTGCTTTCTCTCTTACATTAAATCAAGAAGATGCAGAAGATTTATTGCAAGACACTACACTAAAAGTGTTAGATAATCAAGATAAATTTAAGGAAAATATCAACTTTAAAGGTTGGGTATTGACTATAATGAAAAATATCTTTATCAACAATTATCGTAAGATTGTTAGAAACCAAACGGTATTTGATAGAACTGATGATTTACACTATTTAAATCTTCCTCAAAACTCTGGTTTTGAAACACCTGACGGTTCTTATTACGCCGGAGAAATCCGAAACAGTATTAATGCTTTTGCCGACCCTTATCGTTTGCCTTTTACAATGCACATACAAGGATTTAAATACGAAGAAATTGCTCAAAAGATGAATTTACCGATAGGAACCGTTAAAAGTCGTATTTTCTTAGCTCGAAAACGACTTCAAGAAGAACTAAAGGATTATAAATAGATTTTTTGATTAGAAAAAAACAATGTTTATGAGGTAGCAATAGAGTTCTTATTGTTACCTTTTTTGTTTAATACAGAGGATTATAGAATTCAGATATATTATTGATTAATAAAAAGGGAAATATTATGAGAACACAACTATTATTATTTGCTTTAGTTATCAGTTTTGTGGTAGGTTGTGACAAAACTGTGGAAAAACCCAATATCACTTCCATTAAAAACACGAAATGGAAATTAACTAAAATTATTGACAACAACAGTCATAAAATTACTTTACCTCCTGCTGACACAAAAGATGTTGAGTTGGTATTGAGAGGAAATGGAAAAGTTATTTTGACAAACTTATGTAATTACTCACATGGAACATATAAACTCAACAAAGATTATTCTATTTCATTCATAGAATTAAGTCCGGGAACAGAAATTTATTGCGAACCTATTGCAGATTTAGAAGATGAGTTAATTAGAGGGTTGCATAATGCAAGGAAATACTCTATTGTTGATAGTCAGTTGAAAATTGAAAGTGATAATAAAAGTTTGTTTTTTAATTATATCGACAAATATGATGTGAATATTGGAAAAGTGTTATTTGCAACCAATGCTCATATGTTAAATTGTATGTTTGAAATCGATGTTTTTATTGAAAATGATAAGGTTGGAGTTGTCAAAGAAGGGTCTCAATATCAAGATTCTGATTGTCATTGCGTTGAGGATAACCAACATATCGGTATAATACACTCATTATAAGGAAGGAAAATATAAATACTCTGCTGTAAATAGAAAATGTAAAGCAACTAACGTTACTACTCAATGGCAAGGAGAATTTACTGTGTATGGAGATTCTTGTTATACCGTATTTTTAGATGTGATGAAAAAGTAAATATTTTATGATATAGTACTTTATCTCCTACGATACTATTTAGTTAATAAAAAAAACATTACACAATAAAAAAAGATATTAAACGGACTATTATTAGAATAGTCTGTTTTTTTTTGAAATTTTTCAAAAATTAGTTGTATATTTGCAGTCGTTTTAAAAATTAGAAATATTAAAATTAATCAATAATTATGCAAAACAAAGGACTTGTTAGAACACTTGCACTTGCACTTGCACTTGTATGTCTGTTCTACTTATCGTTTAATTTGGTGACGATGCGTTATGAAAGCAAGGCAGACGCAATCGCACAAACAGCCAAAGAGCAGTTGCAAAAAACAGCAAATTTTGCTCAACTTACAACCAAAGAACAGAGTAAAGCACTTGACGCTACAGGCAATCAAGCATATTACAACTATCTTGATTCTGTAGGACAAGAAAAGGTTTATCTTGGTTATACGCTGAAAGAGTGTAGAGAGAAAGGAGTAAACCTTGGGCTTGACTTAAAAGGTGGTATGAATGTTACGTTGGAAATTTCTGTAGTGGATATTATCCGTGCATTGTCTAACTACAATTCTTCTCCGAATTTCAACAAAGCGTTGCAAATGGCAACAGAGCGTCAAAAAACAAATAGTGGAACATCTTATTTAGACCTTTTTGTTGAATCATTCCAAGAGATAGACCCATCGGCTCGTTTGTCATCTATATTTAGTACCTTTGATTTGAAAGATAGAATCTCATTAAGTTCTACGAATGATGAGGTGGTTGCTGTATTGAGAACCGAAATTGATGGTGCAATTGACAATTCATTCAACGTACTTCGTACACGTATTGACCGTTTTGGTGTTATTCAACCTAATATTCAAAAATTAGAAAACACAGGACGTATTTTAGTGGAACTTCCGGGTGTAAAAGAACCGGAACGTGTTCGTAAACTTCTTCAAGGGTCTGCTAATTTGGAATTTTGGGAAACGTATGAATTAAGTGAGGTCTTAAATAATCTTGTTGAGGCAAACACTATTCTTGCTAAAATGCAAAAAGTGGAAACTCCTAATGAAACGGAGGTGAAAGAAGAAGTTCAAAAACCCACAACCAACAGTCCTACTTCTAAATTAGATAGTCTTAAAACAGCATTAAAAAACAAAACACAATCTACTGCCGACTCATTAAAAAGAGTAGAGAAAAGTAAAAGAGAAAATCCTCTATTTGCTGTTCTTGCTATCAATATGAGGGGTGGACAAGCATCTCGTGGTCCTGTAATTGGTGTTGCTGAAGCAAAAGATACAGTACGCATCAATAATTACTTCAAACTAAAACAAGTTAGACAAGTTCTTCCACGTGATTTAGGTTTGCGTTGGAGTGTAAAATCATTGGATGAGAATGGTCAATATTTCCAATTGATAGCAATAAAATATACCAACAGAGATGGACGTGCTCCATTAACAGGGGCTGTTATCACAGATGCAAGAGCACAGTTTGGTCAAAACTCATCAAGAGCAGAAGTAAGTATGAGTATGAATGCTGAAGGTGCTAAAACTTGGGCTCGTATGACAAAAGAGAATATCGGTAAATCCATAGCCATTGCATTAGATGGATATATCTACTCTTTCCCAACTGTTAATACAGAAATTACAGGTGGTAATTCAAGTATTTCAGGTAACTTTACCGTAGAAGAAGCGAAAGACTTAGCCAACGTATTGAAATCAGGTAAAATGCCTGCTCCTGCACATATTGTTCAAGAGGATGTTGTTGGGCCTACTTTGGGACACGAAGCGATAACAAGTGGTATGTGGTCATTCTTGGTAGCATTCTTGCTTATCCTCATTTATATGGTATTCTACTATGGGGTAGTTCCGGGATTAATTGCCGACGTAGCTCTATTAATCAATGTATTCTTATTGATTGGAGTATTAGCATCGTTTGGGGCAGTACTTACATTACCTGGTATCGCAGGTATTGTGTTGATTCTTGGTATGGCAGTGGATGGTAACGTCGATTCTAACGTTACTACTTTGATAACAGGTATTGTACTATTCTTCTTTGGACAAGGACCTATCAAAGGTTTTGCGACAACATTGATTATCGGTATTATCATATCATTCTTAACGGCTGTGTTCTTAACGCGTATGATGCTTGAGTGGTATGCTAATCGCAAAAATGCAAAAGAGGTATCATTTACAACTAAATTAACGTCTTCTTGGTTGCGTAATCTAAATATCGATTTCTTAGGAAAAAGAAAAATTGCTTATTCAATATCACTATTCTTTATTGTAATTGCAATTGCAGGTTTGGCTGTTCGTGGATTAAACCTTGGTATTGACTTTAGTGGTGGTAGAAATTATATCGTTCAATTTGAAAAACCAACCAACACAGAAGATGTACGTAAAGCATTAAGCAACACATTTGGAGATGCTTCTGCACAAGTAATTAGTTTGGGAACAAATGGAGATAAAGTAAGAATTTCTACAAAATATAGAATTGATGATAATTCTCAAACAGTCGATGATGAAATGACCAAACAACTTTATAATGGGTTGAAACAATTCCTTGGAGACAACACATTGAATGAGTTTGTAAAAGAGAATTTGGTGAATACTCAAAAAGTAGGGCCTACTATTGCAGATGACATCAAAGTGTCTTCCGTATGGGCGGTACTTATCTCTTTGTTGTTAGTATCTATCTATATCTTTATTCGTTTCTCTGACTTTGGATTCTCTCTTGGAGCAATGGCGTCACTTGCACACGATTTAATGTGGATATTAGGTATTTATGCTATACTATGGGGAATTTTACCTTTCTCTATGGAGATAGACCAATCCTTTATTGCGGCGATATTAACAATTCTCGGTTTCTCTGTGAATGATACTGTGGTAGTATTTGACCGTGTTCGTGAAAATCAAGCATTATATCCAAAACGAGATAAAAAACAAGTTATTAATGAAGCGTTAAATGAAACTTTGAGTCGTACGTTCAGTACTTCTATGAGTTTATTCGTTGTCTTGATTGCTATCTTCGGATTTGGTGGAGATACATTAAGAGGATTTATCTTTGCCTTGATTTTAGGAACTATCCTTGGTGTTTACTCTACTCTGTTTGTTGCTGTACCGGTAGCATACGATATTATTGGTAGAAGAAACAAAAAGAAAGAATTGAAAAAAACGAAATAAAAACGTTTATTATTAAATAGATAAAAAAGAGATGTATTTTACATCTCTTTTTTGTTTTAAAATTAATTCATACAACCATAAAGATTTACCCTAAAATGTCATTTTTTTGTGGAATAAACCACAAAAAACAACCGCCAATGTTCCGCCAAGGGCGGAAGAAATAAAATCTATCTACCTAAAAGCCTAAACAAAAACTATCAAGCAAAAAACCTAAAAAACTGAATAGAAACAATATTTAGAGAACGAATACAAAAAACCACAGTGCAAAACTGTGGTTTGATTTTTTACATATGGTTACAAGAGAGACACTCATAAAGTGGAGTTTACCATAAAAATGTAAAATCCCAGTCTTTAGGATATGATTGTTTAATCATATTATAAAGAAGAATTGAATTGTTGATTTTATCATCATCATTTAAAATTGAATAATAATAATTATGTACTGCACAACAAGCTCTCCTATTGGGTGATGCTACACAATAAAAAGCCTCATCATCTTTTTCAATATAATACCATTTCCAACCATATTTTTGTTCAATAATTTTTCCATACAATGACCCTAATTCATATCCATACTTTTCAGTTAAATCTTGATTTTTACTGTCAACATTATTTGAAAAATCACGATTTTTTTTGAGCACATCAATTTCAGTATCATTTTCATTAATTGAAATTAATCTTTTGGCTTCATTCGATAACCTTTCTATTTCCTCAATTTCTTCTGTATTTAATTCTCTATAAAAAACTGATTTAGCCATATTTTTAACCTATTTTGTTATATGTTTTTTTGCTTCTAGGAACTTTTCCCTCTCTAATTTCTGCATTTAGTTGACGTTGTAGTCTTCTTATTCTTTTAACTGTTGCTGAATCATTAAGACCTGGTTTCCATTTCCTCTTAATACCTGCTAACCTACTTCTTACAGCGTGTGAGTATTGAGGGTGACTACCTCTATGATAAACATTATCACCTAATTGAGCTCTTTTTTTCTCACTACCAGCTACAAGTCTTCCGTTATGTTTACCATCCATATCCAGACCTAAATCATCGAACATTTGTTGATTTTCTTTCCAAACTTGTTCTGGAATTAAATGATGATTTTCCATTCCATCTCCTGTAACAGCTCCGATATTTGTTCCTAATGTTGTACTATTTAAACCTAAACTATCAATTTGATTATTACTATCTTCTACATAGTTATAAAAATTAGGCTCACCACTTTCCAGTCCAATAGGGGCTCAATATACCTGCCGTCTTCGGCATCGTAGTATCTAAACCTATTATAAAAACCCTTTCTTTAAGTTTACAAATTCACAAGATTGTTATTTTCACTTTTTATTTTGTTGTTTATCCGTAAGTTTCTTTTTCTTCGCTTTCTTTCTTAATAAATCATTCCAAAGTTCTCTCCAATTATCAAAATCTTTTTTATACATAATCCCCACCCCTTGTACAAAAGGAACGGAACGCAGTGAATATCTATCAACAGTATGATTATACGCTTTTATCCTCCATTTACGATTTTCCGTAAGAATATATTCAATATCAACATCACCTATTATCTTATTGGATTTATCTTTTACCAACTGGTCATTTCGATAACCAAAATTACCATTCACAATTAATCGGCTATTGGGTTGATAACTTACTGTTGTTTCATACTCTTGGGACACCTCTTGCCCATAACGAGAAGTACGATAATTAAACCCTACTGTTACGTTTTTATTTAATTTTGAGAGCCAACTATTTATCTGTCCTGTTAATATAGAATTCAACAAACCCCAATCATCTCCACCAGCATTATTTGTTTGAGAAATAGAACTATCCGTATAAAATCTATCAAAAAGTAGCAAATAAAGAACTTGTCGATTAAGCATATCTTCAGTACTAATTAGGTTTTTAATCTGCATTTTCAAAGTCTCATCACTTGAAGGAAAATCAATATCAAACGTCACTTTGGGCTTCATTAATTCATCCTCAAGATGCAATAAGCAATTTACAGGTACATTATTTCGAGTAATAGAACTTGAAATCATATTCATATTTACCAAATCACTTAACGAGGCTTTTAAGGAATAGATAGCATTAATATCAAGATTGGCTTTCAAAATATCTCCAGACCAAACAATGCTACTACCCTGCTCTATTTGAAACTCTTTGGTTATTAAATCTTGGAGAGAAAAAAGAAAACTTCCTTTATCAATAGTATAACTTCCATAGATATCAATGTCTTTTTCTGCATTGTTATAATCTAAACGAATATTTCCGGCACCGTTAGCAGAGATTTTATCTCCGGATTGTGGATTTAACAACAACTCCACTCTTGCCGCCGGAGTAGCGGCTAAAGCAACTTTCAGAATCAGATTATTTTTCTTGGGAGATAATATCTTATCCTTTTTTTGTTTTTTTGTGAGGCTATCTTTACTATTAACAAAAGTAATGAAACTATTATCAGAAGCTGTTCCTCCATTATCAACAATAATATGAACATCTGTGTTCTTTTCGGTTTTTCCATTGACGTTGATATGCGTAGCCATCTCTTTTTGAGAACCAAAAATAGCCGCCCTTCCCGTCATAAATGCTTGTCCATAAAAAGGAATTTCATCTCTCTCGGGCTTATCAAGAACCATCATATTATTAGCCGATAGATTAACATTATAATCAAAATCTTTAAAGTTACCATCGTGCGTTACCAAAGCATTCACCAAACCTCTATTTTTATACTTATCATAAATCGTTACATTTTTGATTTCAATCGACTCTTTTTTTACAGATATAGTATCAGAAAAAGAATAAGTCGTATTCAAAAATCCCACCGTCAGTTCAGCATCTTTCAAAAAAGCGTTGGTTTCAAAATGAATCCCTTCAGAATCTCCAAACATTCTAACCAATCCGGTCGCCTGCCCATCGATATGACTCAATATGGTGTTCAACCAAGGATATAAAAAGCCAACACTCAACTTCTTCACATCAAAAGAGAAATCATAAGTATTGTTCTTAATATTGTAAAAGCCGTTTGCAGTCCCCACTCTACCACTCTTTTGATTAAACTCACCTAATACAAGTAATTTATCTTTCGATTCATTAAGTTCCGATGAGACCTTAGCATCTCCAAGTAAGGTACCATTAAGAGTTGTCTTTTTTATCTCAAGTTTAGATTCTAAAATAGGGTTGTTAAATACCTGATAAAGATGAGCATTACCGGTTATCTCCCCTTCTATCTCTAACGATTTTATATTAAACAAGCCGATAAAAAAGCCCAAATCGATTCTTCTTAAGTTGATTTCCAAAGACTCCTCTTTTTGTTTGGATAAAAAGCCATTGGCTGTAATATGTTGATTCTTATTTCCGACCTTAAAATTATGAACATTCATTGACCAATCATTGGCAATATTGACTTGAGAACGATGCACATTCCACACCGTATCAGCCAAAACTATCTCTGTAGGCAGAAAACGAACCAAAGCTGTATTATAGTTATTCTCATCTTTTCCAAATGTTGTTTGAGATTTTATCTCTCCAAAATAATTTTTAGCATCAACAGCATTCCACTTTATCTTTGTATTAATGGAATCTAACTTCGCTTGATTGATGATATTGATATTCACGAAATCATCTTTTAAAAGGTAATTCGCCAATAAGGAGACATCCAATAAATTATTCCTATTATTGATATTAAATTTCAGTTTTCTAAACTCTTGTTTTTTCAACTTTAAATTACCTGTTTTAATATGAAAATCAATGCTGTTCTTACTCTTGTCAAAAGAACCTTTGATAAAAGTTACCGAGTCAGTTTTAAAGGGCAAATCCAAAACCTTGGCAAGAGGTGCCAAACTTGCAACTTTAAAGTCAAGTTGAAATTCATTTCTATCCTCTCGAATCAACTTTTCTTGTGAAATAAGTGAAGGAATATATTGCTGTAAAAAAGCAAACAGAGATTGTTTTAATGTGGAATATCTAAAATCTCCTTTCAATTTACCGTTGAGAATCTTCGATTTTACCAGCAAATTGGTTTGAGTGCTATCGGATTGAAACATATCCAATTTCAAATTATTCAAAAAGAAAGAATCATTATTTCCATTAACAATTCTCAAACTATCCACTAACAATGAACCGTCTAAATCGTCAATTGAATTTCCTTGTAACTTCGCATTGGAAGCAAATGAAAAAGTAGTATTTGGATATTTATCTGTTAATTGTAATTCGTGAAAATCAGCATCTTTCACCCTTAAATCAAAATTAAAACGTGGTATTTTGTGAGAAACATCTACAATTCCATAGAAATTTGCATTGATATTATCATCATCGACCTCTATTTTTCCATCAAAACCTTTCGGGTCATAACGACCATCTAATTGAATATTTTTATACAAATAATCAGAAAAATAAAATTCTTTCAAGCTCCCTTTTACCGTTCCTTTCAAAGAAGATTTTACCAACTTCTCCCCTTTCGTTTTAATAGTAAAAGAGGTTTTTCCCAAATTTTTATTATTGAGTAAGCTTCCTAACTGAAAATTAGAAGCACTAATAGACCCACTATAACGCAAATCACTCATTTTATTGGTAAACTTCAATAAAATATCCGTTTTGATATTCCCCAAATTGGTGAAAATATTTCCGTAAGAGACCAAATTACTAAAGAAACCTGAGATATTTCCCTTGTATTTTAGATTTCCCAGTCTGTGAAGTTCCTGTGGAAGTTGAAAAGGTCGATTTTTTAATTTGGCAATAACATCTTGTAAATCTTTTCTATCAAGATACAAATCTTCAATATCAGCAAAAAGAAAAGCTTCATCAATATCATTTATTCCATTTAAATCGACATTTCCTTTTAAGAAAGTGTTATTTTCATATTGAAAAAGGAAATCAAAAATACGAAAACTCGCTATCCTCCCCTGTAATCGACATTGAAGCGTAGCCTCACGATTAAGTTTTTTAAGCGATGGAATAAAAGGTGCAAAATCAGGAAAGAAAATTGTAGAAGAAGTAAGATTTCCATTCAACATAACCTTATCTACAAACTGACTAAGGTACGATATACTATCATATTTGAGTGACAAATCATCTATTTTGACATTTGATTTTGGTAGTTGAATATCCCAATTAGAAATATGAATACCCTTTTTCAATCCACTCACTTCTGCCCTCATCTGTTTTACTAGAAACCCCGATTGTTCAAGAAAAGAACAATTGCTAATCGTACCTCTTAACGAATCTTTTTTCAAATAATCAATACTTAAACCAAGCTCTATATCTTTCAAACAGATATCAGATGCGTTAAACCTATCTTTGTATTTAATTTCTTGAGCAAGACGACTGTTTTTATAGGTAAAAGAAGAGTTCGTTATTTCAATATTTTTTAATTGAAACTCAAAAGGAGCACTCTCTTTATTTCCTTTTTCTTTACTGAATGCGTCAAAAATAAAATCAAAATTATTCTCCCCTTTCTCATCAACAAGGTATTTAGCATCTAATTGATTAACGTCAATTTGATTAGCAACAAACTTTTTCCCAAATAATCTCCAGAAGGAAAAATGAACATCTAATCGTTTTACATACAAAAGAGTATCTTGCTGTAAATCCTCAACATAAAAATCGTGTAATCGAAAAGTATTGAAAAGACGATAATCAACATTATCTACAGAAACGGTCGTTTCTAATTGTTCGGAGAGTTGTTCGGTTATAGTTTTAGCAAGGTAATTCTGAACCGAGTTAATATTTAACCCAAGCAAAAGAATGGTAAAAAAAACGATTAATACAATTCCGGTAATTCCTAATATTTTGAATAACTTCTTGATAAGCAAAAATAAATTTCACAAAAATACGTATTTTTTACAAATTAAAGCCTTAATTTTACCTTTTATTACTATTTTTGTCAGCAATAGACTTCAAAACGAAAGAAATAAAATGAGCAAACCAACGATTATTTTAGGAATAGAATCCTCTTGTGACGACACATCAGCCGCTGTAATTAAAGAAGATGTTATCTTGTCCAATGTTATTGCGAGTCAGAAAGTACACGAAAAATATGGAGGTGTTGTTCCTGAATTAGCCTCTCGTGCCCATCAACAAAACATTATTCCGGTAGTTGACCAAGCCATCAAAGAAGCAAACATCAAGCAAGAAGAGATTAGTGCCATTGCCTATACACGTGGTCCCGGTTTGCTGGGTTCATTGCTCGTAGGAACTTCTTTTGCGAAAGGTTTTTCACAAGCACTTGACATTCCGTTGTTAGATATTAATCATCTGCAAGGACATATTTTAGCTCATTTTATCCAACAAGATGAAACAAAAAAAACAGCAACACCTCAATTCCCATTTTTATGTCTTTTGGTTTCGGGAGGCAATTCACTAATTATTTTGGTGAAAGACTACTTAGAAATGGAAGTTATCGGTCAAACCATAGACGATGCAGCCGGCGAAGCATTTGATAAATGTGCCAAAGTAATGGGACTCCCCTACCCCGGTGGACCTCATATTGATAAACTGGCAAAAAAGGGAGACAGTACAAAATTTAAGTTAAGCAAACCACAAGTAGATAATTACAACTATAGTTTTAGTGGATTAAAAACCTCATTTCTCTATTTGGTACGAGATGAAGTGAAGAAAAATCCTAACTTTATTGAAGAAAATAAAGCAGACCTTTGTGCCTCGTTACAACAAACTGTAGTGGATATCTTAATGAAGAAATTAATAAAAGTTGCCAAAGAGTTAAAGATAAAAGAAGTAGCATTGGCAGGTGGTGTTTCTGCCAACTCAGCACTTCGCCAAGCCTTTTTGGATTTATCTAAAAAGTATGGTTGGAAAACTTATATCCCACCCTTCTCTTTTACCACCGATAATGCTGCAATGATTGCTATTACAGGATATTACAAATATTTAAATAAAGAATTTTCACCTTTAACAGATACTCCTTACTCAAGAGTAAATAATGTGCTGAAGTAAAACAATTTATAAAAAAGGATTAGTAAACAATCAGAGTTAAAACAATTAGTACTCTTTACTCCAAACAGATACCAAAATTACGTTCAAGTTGTTTTTTGAGTTTCTCTTTGACTTCGCTCATCTCAACTTTATAGCCAAGTTCTTTTTCTAAAGAAGTAACACCTTTATCTACAAATCCACACGGATTAATATGATTAAAATAGGTTAAATCGGTATTAATGTTAAATGCCAAACCGTGCATTGTAATATATCGAGAGGCTTTTACACCAATAGCACAGATTTTACGTTCTGTCTTTTTTCCCACATCTAACCAAATACCGATGGCACCATCTAATCGTTCGGTAGCAATATCGTATTCTTGTAACGTATCTATCACACTTTGCTCTAAAAGATAAATATATTTCTTAATACCAATATCGAGCGAGTTTAAGTTAAAAATGGGATAAACAACAATCTGTCCGGGACCGTGATAAGTAATATCTCCACCCCTATCCACTTTATAAAAAGTAGCATCCTTTGCCTGCAACTGAATGTAGTTTAATAGTAAATTATTCTCATTCCCACTCTTTCCTAACGTATAAACGTGAGGATGTTCACAAAATAAAATATAATTTTTAGTTTCTCCCTGCTGTGCAGCATCTAATGATTGATTAAATAATTCTTGTTGAATTTTCCAAGCTTTATCATAATCTATCAAGCCACAATCTATCTGTTTTACCCTGCACATACTGTTAATTTGGATAAATGAACGTGTTTTTCAGCGTGATACGAAGAACGAACCATAGCTCCACTCTCCACAATCGGTAATCCGATTTCTTCTTCCCCTATTCTTTTATACTCCTCAAAGATTTCGGGATGAATATACTCTAAAACAGGATGATGTTTTCTTGTGGGTTGCAAATATTGTCCAATAGTAAAAACCTGAACTCCATTATCATACGCATCTTGCATTGTTTCTACAATTTCTTCTTTCGTTTCACCTAATCCCACCATAATTCCCGTTTTGGCAGTAGAAGTCTTGGAGTCTGCAATCTGTTTCAACACACGTAAACTTGTATCGTATTTTGCTCTACTTCTAATTTTGGGCGTTAACCGACTAACCGTTTCCAAATTATGAGAAATAACTTCTGGCTTTTCTGCAATAACTATATCTATCAATTCTCTATCTCCCGAAAAATCAGGAATCAATACTTCAATCGTTGTTTTCGGATTTATCTCTTTAATAGCTTTGATAGTTTCAGCCCAAAATTGAGCTCCTTTATCTTTCAAGTCATCTCTATCTACGGAAGTGATAACTGCATGTTGTAGTTGCATCAGTTTTATGGACATAGCTACCTTCTTCGGTTCTCTATTGTCAGGTGGCAGAGGATGTCCTGTCTCAACGTTACAAAATTTACAACTTCTGGTACAGATATTTCCCAGAATCATAAACGTAGCTGTTCGATTTCCCCAACATTCCCCAATATTGGGACACTTTCCACTCGTACATATCGTATTAAGACCGTGCTTACCGACAATTTCTTTCATATAGGAATAGTCATCATATTTAGGAAGTTGAATTTTCAACCAATCGGGTTTTACACGAGTTCTCATTATATTTTTCTGATTTTATAAAATAATTTTAACAACCAATAAATTCTAAAAATGTATTGCTGTCGTTTATCTAACATCATTATTCTTTTTAAGTTCATCAAAAAAGAAAAGTTTTAAGCTATCATTCTTAATTCTCGGACAATTACACTACTTATGACTTTTTTCTACAAACTTTTCATTCCAAACAACCCAAAGTCCAAAAATAAACAAATAAAACAAATATTTCATCACACCTTCATGCCAAAAAGCGAACTGTTCAGGATATTGGTCAATAACACCTATGATGTAAGAGATTCTAAAAATATTAAAGGTATAAACTAATAAAATTCCTAGTGGAATATACCACAATTTATGTTTCCAACTTCCTTTGTAAAACAATATAATACAAACAAAGATATAGATTTGTTTGATAGAAGTACAGCCCCAAACTATCTGTGCATAATTTTGACTTTCTTGATGCATCACAACATTATTAGGTAATAAAGCCGTATCATAACCTATTCCATTCAAAATAAGATGAACAATCTTCGCCACATTAGAAGAAGCTAAATTAAAGAAAGCCGAAAAATCAAATCCATAAAAAGTGATTACAGTTTCATCTGCATTGGTTGTAAAAGAATATTTCCAAAAGAAATGAGCTACTAATAAAATAACCATAAAATAAATTATGCCTTGTAAAGGTCGTATTTTATCCCTTATTTTTGCTTTTTTAACCATTTTCTATTTTTTATTAAACAACAAAGATAAAACAATTTAATCAAAAAGCTCACACAGTTCGTAAAGTTAAGAATTATCTTCTGAAAAAACAGATAAACTGTATTTCTTCAAATTCTAAAAATCCGACTCCAATATAAGAGATTAAAATGAACTATTCATATGTTAAAAAATATTAAATAAAAATAAGTTGTGAAACAATTTATACCTTTTAATAGTCTAATAATAATAGTATATTTAACAAAAATCAAAATGAACAAAAAAATATATTTGATTATTTTAACATTGGTACTATTGGTTGTAAACCTATATGCTGAAAAACATACGATAAGTGGATATATTTCAGATAAAGTGAGTGGAGAAACATTGATTGCAAGTGCTGTTTTTGATACTCGTTCTAAAAAAGGTACAATCGCCAACGATTACGGTTTCTACTCCCTGTCTTTACCCAAAGGAGAAGTGGTTCTCGAGTTTTCTTATGTTGGATATCAGAAAATTGAAAAGCGTTTTATTCTCTCAAAAGATACTGTCTTAAATATAGAATTAGCACTTTCTACCACATTAAAAGATGTAGTCGTAGTAGGAAATCGTAGTGATATAGGAGTAAAAGGTTCTCAAATGAGTGCCATTGAAGTTCCCATTAGTCAAATAAAAAAAGTTCCTTCATTATTGGGAGAGAATGATTTAATAAAAGCTTTACAATTGCTCCCGGGGGTACAGTCGGGTTCAGAAGGTTCAGCAGGAATGTATGTACGTGGTGGAAGTCCCGACCAAAATTTGCTTTTACTTGATGGTGTACCTGTATATAATGTCAATCATATGTTGGGATTTTTCTCGGTATTTAATAGTGATGCCATTAAAAATGTAACGATGTACAAAGGGAGTTTTCCTGCACGATTCGGAGGTCGTTTGTCTTCCGTAGTGGACATCAGAATGAAAGATGGAGACAAAAAGAAATATCATGGAAATGTAAGCATCGGTCTTTTGTCTGCCAAAATGCAAATAGAAGGACCTATTTTAAGTGAAAACACAACATTCAATATTTCAGCACGTCGTACCTATTTTGATATTTTGGCATACCCATTTGTTAAATTAGTACAAAAGTCAAAAGGGCTGAAAGAAAATTCATTTGGATATTACTTTTACGATTTGAATGCCAAATTTACTCATAAGTTTTCAGATAAAGACCGTCTTTATTTAAGTACTTATATGGGAGATGATGCCATTTACTTTAAAGTAAAGAATAAAGAAACAAAGGATAGTAATATGAATAACAAAACTTGGATGAAAACTGACTGGAAATGGGGTAATCTAATTTCTGCTTTAAGATGGAATCATATTGTTAATCCTCGCCTTTTTATGAATATTACCGGTGCCCACACTCGTTATCGTTCTAAACTGGGCATTGGAATAAGTCAGGAGAAACAGTCTATTACCAATGGAAAAGAAGAAAAGGAAAAAGTAGAGTATGGATTAGATTATAACTCTGCTATTTATGACTGGACAGGAAAGATTGATTTTGATTATGAGCCCACTCCTTCTCATAAAATAAAATTTGGAACAGGATATACATATCATACCTTTCAGCCTGATGTTTATCATCAAAAACAAAATGTAAAAACATCTGATTTTTTACAGAATAGAGACACTACAATCAATGGTGGGGCTATTTTTAGCCACGAAACAATCTCTTACATAGAGGATAATATTTCAATTGGTAAGTTGTTAAAATTGAATTTGGGATTACACTTTTCTACTTTCAGCGTACAGAACAAAAACTATTTTTCACTTCAACCACGTTTGAGTTCACGCTTCTTGATAACTGATGATTTATCCTTAAAAGTGGGTTACGCTTATATGAAACAGTATGTTCATCTACTATCTAATAGCAATATTAGTTTTCCAACAGACCTTTGGGTACCTGTTACCAAAAATATCAAACCGATGATTGCTCATCAAGTAGCATTAGGTGCTTTTTACCATTGGGATAATATTGGAGAATTCTCATTGGAAGGGTATTATAAAACAATGAATAATCTACTTGAATACAAAGATGGAGCTAACTTTATGGGTACAAGTACCAATTGGGAAAACAAAGTTTGTATGGGAAGTGGAGTGTCTTATGGGATAGAATTTTTATACCAACGTAACTTTGGCAAAACAACCGGTTGGTTGGGATATACTTGGGCTAAAGCCAATAGAACATTTGATAAAGAAGGAAATGTGTTAAATCAAGGTTTACCATTTCCGGCACGTTACGATAGAAGACATGATGTTAGTTTAACGCTTTCTCACCCTATTTCTAAGAAAGTAGAACTTTCAGCGACTTGGGTATATAGCACAGGCAACACAGCAACTTTAGGATTACAGAAGTATAAAATAGGTGATGTTCCAACAGACATTTCTTATGGCATACGAAAAGATAAATTAAAATTGAAAAATGTTACGCATATTTCTCACAGAAATAATTATCGTTTAAACTCATATCATCGGTTGGATATTGGTGTGAACTTTTACAAATTTTACAAGAACGGAATGAAAAGAACAATTAATATAAGTGTTTACAATACCTATAATCACTATAATCCTTTCTTCGTATATCCTTATAGCGAGGAAGAACAAGACCGTATTACAGGAGAAATTGTAGAAAAAACAGTATTAAGACAAGCCACAATGTTCCCAATTATTCCATCGATTAGTTACTCATTATCATTTTAATTAAGAAAAAACAATTTCATATGAAAACAAATAGAATAATATTGCTACTGATAACATTTTTAATGGTGTTTGGCTGTACAAAGGATATCGAATTTAATGGAAAAGTAGTAGAGCCTTTCTTGATTTTGGACGGACATCTAACACCTGACAGTATAGTAAAAGTGAGAGTCAACAAATCACATTTTACATTCAAAAACCAAGACTCAAAACAGTTAGCAATCAACAATGCAACAGTGAAACTGTATGTAAACGATAAATTTATCCAAAATATGCAATCAATAGGAGATGAGGGTTTTTACTTCTCTCACTATAAACCAAAAGCCGATGAAACAATCAAAATAACAGTTGATGTTAATGGTATTCAATCAATTGAAGCTAAAACGACAATCCCACAAGCCCCCCTATTTCAAATAAAAGATACTACCGAAAGGTATTATGAAAGCGAAATGAATAGATATGGAGTGGGTGTTTATCAAGAGGAAAGTAATTTTAAGAACCCAAATTATAATACCGACACTATCACCCAACAGCTCCGAAAAAGTACCAAAGCACATTTTGTTCTGTCAGATTTACCCAACGACCACTATTACTTCTACAAATCATTCACAATAGCTTATCTTCTTGAAAACAATGAACAAACGTCACAAATGGACACAATTTGGAGAAAAGGTCAATATCCTCATAGCTATAACTTAAAAGACGTAATTCCAAGTATTCACCCCGAGAATATCGAAGATGCTTTTTACTTTAATGAAGATAACAAAAATGAAACTGTTGATGAAATCAATATATTTAGTGATAAAATGGTAGATAAAAGTAAAGTGGATATGTATTTTGATTTTGATGTTTTAATAGGTGCCATAGAATATGTAAATAATAAAAAGATAGGTATAAAGTATTTTGGAAGTAAAAGGCAAGAAATACAAGAAATACGTCTTGCAAGTATGTCAAAGGACTTGTTTCTTTTTGTAAAGTCGTTGGAAAAAGCTCAGAATACGAATGGCTCACCATTTGCCGAGCCGGTACCAATCTATTCGAATGTCAAAAACGGAGCCGGAATATTGGGAAGTTATAATACCACAACCCATATAATTAAAACTGTAAATAGATAAAAAGAGTTACTAAACTATATTTAACACCTCTTAAAAGGTTAAACCAAGCTATAACTTTATATATTTAAATAATTTACCGGAAATTGCCTATTAAGTCTTTAAAGACAATACCGACACGTAAATTACTAACAAACTGGTTATAGTTAATCAAGTCTTCTGAATACCCTCCAAAGTACTGTATATAGAAGAATTGGTTGCTCTTATCTGAAATTTTGAAACTCACACCCAGCCTAACAAAACCTCTTAATTCATCCTCAAATGCAGGTTGTACATCAACATCAATATAAGTGTTTTTCATAGGTCGATAAGAGGTTCTAACTGAAAAATATCCCCTATAATCAATTATATCTTCATTCCCTATTCTTCCTCCAACCGGTATCCAAAACTTAGGTATAATTTGCCACTTCTTACCTATTGGTTTAAAATAAGTCAGTGAAAAAAAATTCCAACTTCGTGAACTCTCTCCACCTCTACCATTAGATTCGTGTTCAAAAGCAAACCATAAACCATTCGTTATTCCTTTATTATTTACGAACAATTTGACAAGACCAATCGAAGGATTGTAATTGGTTTCACGAAAAGGAAAAGACTCTTCATAAATATTCCAAAAAGATTTTTGCCTATAACTAACAAACGGAAAAACTCCAAAGGGTAAGCCAACATTGGTTAAACGCTGCTTAAAGCCTATTTGGAATTTTGCATCACTTGTTTGAAATGTTATTTTTCCCTTATTCAACGATGTACCTGTTACAAAATAATTATCACCATACATTGTAAAAATCGGTAATTTTTTAATGTAATCTGCTTCAACATCAGATTGTCCGAATGTTATTTGTGAGAATACAACTAAAATTAAATATATCGTTTTTCTCTTTTTAAAATTCATATAACCTAAATATTTTGTTTATTAAGCAAAAATGTAGCTTGGTCTAACGTATTTTAATATCTCGTATCATCAATTGCATTGTGGTATTTCCATTAAATCGATTTTCCTCTATCGTATAACAAATATCCAATGGATTAAGGGCTTTCAAATGTTTGTTGTATTTATGCATTCTAAAAGCAATTCCATTAATCACACTTTCAGAACTATCATCTATTAATTCCAATTTTAGATGTTCTTGTTCTTTACCCACCAAACGACTATTATCATTATAATCATACACTTTTTTAGATACAAAAATCGGTTTCATATTACCCGGTCCAAAAGGAGCAAACTGTTTCAAGATTCTAAAGAATTTCGGTGTAATATCTTGAAATTTTAAGACAGCATCTACATCAATTTGAGGATAAGTTTGTTCCTCCAAAATGTTGTTTGAAACATACTCTTCGAAACGACGTGAGAACTCCTCTACATTCTCTTTTTTCATCGTTAATCCTGCAGCATACATATGCCCTCCAAAGTTTTCCAACAAATCTTTACAATGTTCTATCGCCTTATAAATATCAAAACCTTGTACGGAACGTGCAGACCCCGAAGCAAATCCGTCTGATTCACTCAATACAACGGTCGGTTTGTAATACTCCTCTGAAAGTCGTGAAGCCACAATACCAATCACACCTTTGTGCCAATCGGACTTAAAAACAACCAACGATTTTCTATTTTCAAAAGATTCATCTTCTGTGATAAACTTGATTGCCTCTTCTGTCGTGTTTTTATCCAATGATTTTCGTTTGTCATTATAACCGTTAATGGTTTTACTTTTCCTCAAAGCAAATTTATAATTATTAGCAACAAGTAATTCTACCGCTTCTGTTCCCAACTTCATTCTACCCGACGCATTAATTCTAGGTCCTATTTTAAAGACAATATCACTAATGGTTAATTCTTGATTTTTCAAATCGCAAACATTGATTATCGCTTTAACTCCCGTACTGGGTTTGGAATTTATCTGTTTTAATCCATAAAAAGCAAGAATACGGTTTTCTCCGGTAATAGGAACAATATCAGAGGCAATACTTAAAGCCAATAAATCCAATGAATCATAAAGATTTCCTTTTAATTCAATATCATTTTTTATAGAAAAAGCCTGCATTAACTTGAATCCAACCCCACAGCCTGAAAGATGTTTGTAAGGATAGTTACAGTCTTCTCGTTTGGGGTCTAAAACAGCAACGGCATTGGGAAGTGTGTCATCGGGAGTATGGTGGTCGCAAATAATAAAATCAATTCCTAACGAATTTCCATAATTAACCTTTTCTATCGCCTTAATACCACAGTCAAGCGTAATAATTAAACCGACATTCTTTTTAGAGGCAGTATCTATTCCTTTATAAGAAATCCCATAACCTTCTGAATATCTATCAGGTATATAATATTCTATGTTAGAATAAAATTTCACCAAAAAACGATACACCAACGCCACAGAAGTAGTACCATCAACATCATAATCACCATAAATAAGGATTTTTTCATTGTTTCGCATCGCTTTCGTAAGACGCTCTACAGCTAAATCCATATCTTTCATCAAGAATGGGTCGTGAAGATTTTCTAAATTCGGTCGAAAAAAATCTCTGGCATCTTCAAAAGTTGTGATTTCTCTTTGCACTAATAATTGTGCCAAAATTTTATTTATACTTAGTTCTTCGGATAGTGATTTAACCTGTTGTGTCTGTTTATTACTTAAATCCGAATAAGACCACTTTGTTATCATTGTATTTTTCTTTTTATACTCCCATTCTTTCTTTTAAACAGAATATACAAATGTAGAACAATTTTAAGTGATAAAAAAGTTTACTTTGTTTTAATTAAAAATTACCCACTATTTTTCATCATTTTTATAAAAAACAAAAGTCCCTAAACAGGACTTTTATTCAAAAAATAAGAGTTCTACTCTCTATTGGAGAAGTATCATTCGTGTTATTTGACTACTTTTATTGGCTATTTTAAGCAAATAAGCCCCCTTAACAACACTATTGGATAAATAAATCGTATTCTTTTTAGAAGTATTAGCCATCAACTTTCCTTCGAGGTTTAACAAGGTTAAATCAAACTCTTGGGTACTTTTAACTTCGATTCTGTCTTTTGTTATCAAAATTGAATAATCACTCTCTAAAATGTCATTCACTCCTGTTTTTTCTACTTTTACAAACTGCAACTGATAGTTTCCAAAAGAGTACATCTGTCCACCTTTTTCTATTCTATTGTTTTTGACAGTCCAAAAATCAACTCCTGCATCACCTCCATTTTGCACACCATACATATCATCTTTTTTGTAAAAAGTATAAGTATTCCAAGTTTTGTAATAAGGATTTGTTCCGAAATTCCCCAACTCATTCAGATATCTATCGTCAGCAACACTTGTTATTTTATGACGTTTTTGTGTGTTATCGTACTCTATTTTCCAATGCTGAATAGTAGATGTTTTTGAATTCGATTTATTTCTAAAAACTGGATTTCCACCGTATCCATTTTTATTGGTATTGGTTAAATATTTGCCATTATAAATAATGTAATATTCTCCATCAGGAAGTTGATATTTTGATTTCAAAAACTCCTCTTTCTCTTTCGCAACATCCATATAAACGATTTTCAAGTTTTTCATCATTCCCACAAAACCATTCTCTTTATCACCCACTTTTTGAATAGGGAAACAGAGTGTTTGTTGAAAATTAGGAATGGCTCCTTTCTGTTTTTCGCCTAATTTTTGTTTTAATTCTCCATTTACATAAAGTGTTATACTCTCATAATTTCCTACTAATTTTATATGCTCCCATTCGGTAGCACAAAATTCAAAACAAGGTTCATAATCAAAAATATAGGTATACCCATCTCTTGAAAATCCTAATTTTTGAGTACCATTCGTATTGAGTGTAATTTTACCGTAATCACTTTGGAACAAGATAGCATTCTCTGGATTTTTATTCTTTTGAGTTTTTATATCAAAACTCACTTCATAATTGTACCCAACATCTCCGCCATTCAGTTCTATCTCTTTTTTTCCATCAAAACTCAAAGATTCACTTCCTATTTTAGCCATAATTTGAGAAAGTTCTTCTTCTGTATATTTTCTCATTAAGTTTTTCCCTACTCCTTCACTTGTTTGTTGATATAACTTTTCATACTCTTGCCAACTTCTTTTTGGCATTACATTCCACGTTTTTGTAGCCATTACTTTCATTGCAGGAAGCACCCTATAATGGACATCTAATTGAGAAATTCCATTTCCAATAATATCATTCCAAACAGCAAAAGAAGCACCCAATAACGCTGGATGTTTCTCTACCAAAAACTCACTTTTGTTCACTTTGCGAGGCGTATAGTTGGTGTACAAATCTTGAATATCCAAGAAGTCTCTGTAATATCCTGCTTTGGGTACAATATAAAGCCAAGTATCGGGTGTAGAAATCACTTTGAAACCCTTTTCAATAGCATCTTGTGGGTCAACCCAGTCTTTATTCCAAGCATTCACAATCGCACCATTTTTTGCTGTAACTTTTGTTTCAGGATTATCTTTCAACCAACGCAGACCACCCCAAACACGTGGACGTTTTCCTTTATCAGCAATGTAGTCAATATAATGCTGTGTAAATTCACGAAATCGTCTCGCCTGTTTATTATCAACACTATAAATATTTCCCTCTTTTACAAATTCGTCCGTTCCAATATGCACATCTGTTCCAATAAAAGTTGGATTTTCTCCGTCAAGGTATTCGTCAAATAATTTATCAAAGAAATCATATATCATTGATAGTTTTGCATCATTCAAAATATCCAAATGGTCAGCAGCATATGGAGGTTTTGCTTGTAGTTCAGGTTTGTAGCGTGTAAAAGCCAACGAGTGAGCAGGAACATCTATTTCAGGAACAACATTTACACCGTATTGCTCTCCAAGAAGTTGTAAATTACGAAATTCCTCTTTTGTATAATGTCCATCTTGGGCAGCTAATCCGGGATAGGTAGTACTTTCCAAACGAAAAGCAGCATACGTTTTTGACCAATCATTACCAAAGAACTTTTTAAATCCATTATCATTCAAATGAACGTGAAGTTCGTTCATTTTGTAGTAAGACATAAATTTGACATAATGACGTAAAAAATCAATCGTAAAGAACTTACGCCCAACATCAATCATAAACCCACGGCTCGGATAATCAGGAAAATCCTCAATAACACCTTTTGGAATTTGATTATTATGATTTTCAATTAGTTGTAAAAGAGTACGAGTACCCCAAAAAGTTCCTGTTTTCGTAGCACCTGCAATTGTTACTCCGTTAGAAATATCAATTTTATAAGCCTCGTTATTTTCTGGAATGTCAATTCCTTTTTTTAGTAAAATAGAATTTTCAGTAGCATTATTCAGAGATGTTTCACTCACATTCGCTACTATTCCCAACACTCCTAACTCCTCTTTTAGTTGCTCTGCAACAGGAGTTAATTCCTCTTTGTTGCTTGTTTGTACAAAAATGGTTGTGCTTTTAGCAAAAGAAAAATTTGCACTCGTTGCAGTAAAACTTTTAACTTCGGGAATTACTTTTACGGCTGTTGTTTGTGCTTTTAGCGAGAAATTAAAAACTAAAATCATCAAAACAACTAATCTTGTCTTTTGTGAAAAAATAATTTTCATCGTTTTTTTAGACTTTAAAGGTTAATTTATTTTGTTAATAATCTTGTCCAAACTCCATTAAAAAGGCTTTGATAAAATCATCAATTTTGCCATTCATAACACCGTTTACGTCCGATGTTTGATGATTGGTACG
>PDWI01002005.1_pt1 | contig 31416 bp, 22 predicted proteins | sample 1430891 | NCBI WGS metagenome assembly PDWI01 (sample SAMN01162508, study PRJNA174530) | Oral metagenome, whole genome shotgun sequencing project. | biome: Marine environment; feature: Marine mammal; material: Swab sample of the gingival sulcus; isolation source: swab sample of gingival sulcus... | reverse complement strand
AAAACAAGGAGAAGGCCCCTGCCAGGAATCATCAAGCCAAAGTTTTCTTGCAACCTCAAGCAATGTGAATGTTCCAACCACATTACTGGTAATAAAGGCGGCAGGGCCAGTAATAGAACGATCCACATGGGATTCTGCGGCAAAATGCACCACCGTATCGACCTGCTCTTTGCGAAAAAGCTGTTCGATACCCACAGCGTCACAGATATCCGCTTTTACAAAATGATAGCGAGCGCTTTCCTCTATGCCATCAAGATTTTGCAAGTTCCCGGCATAGGTTAATTTATCAAGATTTATTATGCGATATTCAGGGAAATTTTCATGCACCAAACGCACAAAATTTGCCCCGATAAAACCACAGCCACCTGTTACAACTATCGTTCGTTTTGTTTTCATCTTTAACATTTTCTATTTGCATTCCCTGGAAAAAAACCTATTTTCTGCACCACTTTATATTTGTAAAAGAAACTAACCTTATCTTAAAAGAGACCACTTCTTTAGGCAACCTTGAATGAGCTTATATTTTGCTGCTGTGTAACGTTGCCACAAGATTTTTAAGTATTATCTGGAACACAGAGAGACCATGCCCAAACAAATTACACGAGAAGTCGCGCGCCGCCGCACCTTTGGCATCATCAGTCATCCCGATGCCGGAAAAACCACCCTTACTGAAAAGTTACTCTTATTTGGTGGGGCCATCAATATGGCCGGGGCCGTAAAATCCCGCAAAACAGAACGCCACGCCACCAGCGACTGGATGGCCGTCGAACAGGAACGTGGTATTTCAGTAACCACGTCAGTAATGAGATTTGATTACCGGGGATATGAGATCAATCTCCTGGATACCCCTGGGCACCAGGATTTCTCTGAAGATACCTACCGGGTTCTCACCGCGGTGGATTCGGCAATCATGGTCATTGATAGCGCCAAAGGCGTCGAAACCCAGACCGAAAAGCTCATGGAAGTATGCCGGATGCGCAATACTCCGATCATTACCTTTATCAATAAACTTGATCGGGAGGGGATGACCGCCCTGGATGTTATGGGCGATGTCGAAGAAAAACTGCAAATAGAGGCCACACCACTTTCCTGGCCCATCGGCATGGGCAAGAATTTTAAAGGGGTCTACAATATCTACCAGAAAAAGCTCCATCTGTTCACCCCTGGCCACACCGCCGAAAGTGATGCCGGCATTACCATCGAATCCCTTGATGACCCCAAGCTCGATGAACTTCTGGGCAATCAGGCCGACGAGCTACGCGAAGATATCGAACTCCTCGAAGGAGCCGCCAATCCCTTTGAACTGGAACATTATCTCCGGGCCAGCCAAACCCCGGTGTTCTTTGGCTCTGCAGTGAACAATTTTGGTGTTCAGGAAATGCTTGATGCCTTTGTCGAAATGGCTCCGATGCCACGTCCTCGTAAGGCGACGACCAGAACAGTACAGCCAGAAGAGGCTGATTTTTCAGGATTCGTTTTCAAAATACAGGCCAATATGAACCCGGCGCACCGGGATCGCATCGCCTACTGCCGGATCTGTTCAGGAAAATTTACCAAGGGAATGAAGGTAAAACATCATCGCCTTGGCAAAGAGATCGCCTTAAACAATGCCACCATCTTCATGGCTCAGGAACGTTCCAAGGTCGAAGAAGCATGGCCCGGCGACATTATCGGCCTGCATAACCACGGCACCATAAAAATTGGTGATACCTTTACCTCAAAAGAAGAATTACAGTTCACCGGCATCCCCAACTTTGCCCCGGAACATTTCACCAGGGTACTCTTAAAAAACCCGTTAAAAATGAAGCAATTACAAAAAGGCCTCATCCAACTCGCTGAAGAAGGAGCCATTCAGGTATTTCGACCAATCATTGGTGCCGATTACATCATGGGTGCTGTCGGAGTACTCCAGTTTGAAGTCACGATGGCTCGCTTGAAAAATGAATACGGCGTCGATGCCGTTTACGAACCAGTGGACTACCACGCTGCCCGTTGGATTTCCTGCAATAATAAAAAGAAGCTGGCTGAATTTGAAGCAAAGAACCAGAATGCCCTGGCTCACGACTCCGAGGGTTTTCTCACCTTCTTAGCTCAAAGCGAATGGATGCTGAATTTTCATAAAGAAAAATGGCCAGAGGTTGAATTTATGAAAACCAGAGAAAATATCTGAACCGTCGCTACGTGACTGCAGCGTTATTCTTCGTCAGACACAAAGATAATCGCATATCCTCTGGCCAGAGAGGTCGCGGTCTTGCGCCGCGCCACAGTAAGAATACGCTGGATGGTTCCTCGAGATACCCCCATGCGCTGCCCCGCTTCCTGCTGGGTCAGTCCTTCAGCATCACAGAGGCGCATCGCCTCAAGTTCATCACGGTGTAATTCTACCTGGCGTAACTCGTTAATTGGAACACCCGTGGGTTTATAGGCATAGCCAACAAAGCAGGTTTCACAACGTCGGGTCTTTTTTGGTCTTGGAGACATTCCTTCCCTATCTCTTCAAAAAATCTTTCCTGGGAATTTCAACTCCCTTCAGAGCAAATTTCACAACAAAATATCTATGGTAGACAGCAGCATCGAATATCGGAAAGCTTTTTCATCCCCAAAGAGCCTCAGAAAAATGCGCAGCTCCCAAATACCGGGGCAATAACTTCCCATACGACATTTACTCTAAACGCTAGACACCTACTTATTTTTCTTTGTATCGTCAAGAGCTTTCTCGAGGAACACATAGACATAAATAACAGCATCAGGTAAAATAATCGACGTTGTACAAGAGCATCTCAAAGCTACCACAACACAAGATCTGGCATTTCCGAAGGACCGGGACACATTTTCTACAAACAGCACCGTGCCAACAAACAACAACGCCAGAAAAAAAGCGCATCACAACGAACATCCCAGAGACACCACGACAAAGACACCAAAGCTGTGAAAAGTATTCTTCTTATTACCACAACACAAAAACATCTCAGATACTGCAGCACATTGCTATGCCTGCTTCTTGTCACCATAACAGCCAGCTGGGGCTTTTCTCAAGAACAAGCCCCCAAACGCCCCTTCAAAGATTTATTTGCGACGACTTCCGCAACCCATCTCATTGTGTTTGGGAAACTAAATAGCCAATTCAACGATGAAATGATCTCAGGTCTGAAAAGCGGGCTACCGATCACCTTTGCCTTTTTTGTAGAACTCTATCAGGGAACAGGCAAAGACCCAATCCTCGAACAACATTTTTCCCATTCTCTTTCTTATGATACTCTGAAAGAGAGTTATAAGGTGTCACTCAGTGAAGCAAACGCAAAAATTTTCCAATTCAAAGAACTCAACGAGGCGCATCATTTCATGAATGAAGTCAATGGCATAAAAATTATCTCCCTAGACACACTCGAAGAAAAAACGATATATACCCTCAAGATACGAGCAAAACTCTTTGAAAAAACCGTTCCCATGAGCCTGCAACGCATTCTGCCCTTTTTGCATCGCTGGGATCTTGAGACTGATTGGCAAACCCTGCAATTCAACTACGCCCAACAATCGTGAAAAAAAAATCCAGAGAAACAAAGGATATAAATCTTCCCCGGACGAAACAAGGACTTGACACAGCTCAAGAACGGGTGCGCCAGAAAAAACGCCTTGTCCGCTGGACTATTCTCCTCTGCTTACCGCTGATCCCGTTGTTTCTCTGGCTGCAAAGCACCCTGTACACAGGTGAATCAGAGCTGCCCTTTTCTTCGAATATTCTTATTTTCGGGCTCATCAACATCAACGCCCTTCTCGTTCTTTTTGTGGCCTTTTTAATTTTACGAAGCCTTGCAGAACTGGTTTTTGAACGCAAGGAAAACAAATCTCGAGCCTCATTAAAAACAAAACTGATATCTTCGTTTCTCTCGTTGACTCTCGTTCCAACAATCCTGTTATTTTTTATCGCCCTGCAATTCGTCTCAACCTCAATTGAGTACTGGTTCAATTCCAACATAGAAGATTCATTGCAGGAATCCTTAAAACTGGCTCAATCCATCATTCATGAGACCAGGGAACAAGCCAGCCAGATGAGCCAGGAAATTTCTGAAAACCTCGAAGAATTAGAACTCAAAAGCTATACCATTGACTCTATCAACAAAACCCTGGAAAGCCTCCTGATATTCAAGACCTACAGCGGCCCCGACTCCATAACCCTAATCACGGACGACAATGCCCTGGAAATAGAGGTGCGGGCACCATCAACACAACAGCTACTCCTTCCCGAATTACCCGCCGAAACGCTCCACAAGGCCCACCAGCTGCGGGGCCGCAGCAGCACCATCATTCAAGAAACCAACCAGGGAGATCTGGTACGCAGCGTTATCGCAACAACTCTTGGCAACATCAAAAAGAACACCGCCATTCTCGTTGTCTCACGTCTGGTAAAAAACGACCGGCTCAATCAACTCACCAGCATCTCAAAAGGCATCGAAGGCTACCGGCAACTCAAACATTTCAAAGAGCCCTTTAAATTCTGGCTCATCATCCTGCTTCTTCTTGTCACTCTGCTCATTCTCTTTGCCGCCATCTGGTTCGGCGTTTATATCTCTAAAGGAATCACCAACCCATTAGAAAAACTCGTTCTGGCCACACGGCGCATTGCTGAAGGTGATCTTGAATTTAAAATGACCAGTGCTGCCAATGACGAAATCGGTCTGCTGGTCAACTCATTTAACAGTATGACCACGAACCTGAACAATTCGAACAAGGCCCTTGAAGAGAGCAACCTGGCATTACAACTCAGCACGAAAGAACTCGAACAACGTCAAAGATACACCGAAATCATACTGCAAAACGTCTCGACCGGGGTTATTTCAATTGATGAAAATGACCGAATTACCAATTTTAACCGCTTTGCAGAACAGCTCCTGGCAACAGACAAAAACCTTTTTATTGGCAAGGTATTTCACAAGGCCTTGCCCGAAAATCAGGTGCGCTTAATCAATGCCTTTGTCACCGAGCTGGCTCTCACCGGAAAAAATTCCCTAGAACGTCATTTGCGCACCACAATCCGTGACAAAGACTTCTCGCTGCTCATCCATTTTAATCGTCTTGAAAGCGACGATGGCAAAATGCTTGGTTACGTTGTAGTCTTTGACAACCTGACCAAGATTGAAAAAATGCAGCGTATGGCAGCATGGCGCGAAGTAGCGCGACGAGTCGCTCACGAAATCAAAAATCCGCTGACTCCCATACAACTCTCAGCGCAACGCCTCAGAAGACGCTACCCACAGATCCTTAACGAACCGGACTCAGTGTTTGACAAATGCACCAACACCATCATCAAGCAGGTTGACGCATTAAAACTATTGGTCAATGAATTCAATCAATTTGCCCGAATGCCAGAGACCAATAAAACGCCAGCCGACCTTGCTCAACTCATCCAGGAGACCTTGATTCTTTACCGGGAAGCCCACAAGAAAATAACCTTCAGCTACACCGGAGCAGAAAATATTCCAGCCTTTAACTTTGATGCCGAGCAAATCAAGAGATGTCTGATTAATTTACTTGACAACGCAGTGGCAGTGCTCTCTGATAAAGGAAAGATAGCGATTACCCTGTCGGTAAACTCTGCTGCGGAAACCGTTTCTATCAAGATTGCCGACAACGGCCCTGGAGTGGACAAAGAACATAAAGAAAAACTCTTTGAGCCTTATTTCTCAACGAAAAAAACAGGGACAGGCCTCGGGCTTGCAATCGTCTCGACCATCGTCTCCGATCACGATGGTTCTATCCGGGTTTTCGATAACAATCCCAGCGGCCTGATTTTTGTTATAGAACTTCCGATGTCTATGTCTAAATAATAACCTTTAAATCGTACACCTCAAAAAGATTCGCAACAACAACTAGCAACACAACAAAAAATCAGGAGGAAATATATGGTTTTTCCAGAATATCGTCCCCGCAGAATGCGTCGCAATGCGGCCTTTCGGGGCTTAATCCGAGAGACACATCTCATAACAGAACAGTTTATCTTTCCTCTGTTTGTTCTCCCCGGAAAAGACATCAAAAAACCCATTGCCTCGATGCCCGGCATGTTTCAATTCTCAACAGATATGCTGGCAAAAGAGGTAAAAAGCTGCCGTGAACTTGGGATCAATGCGGTACTTTTGTTCGGTCTTCCTGAACATAAAGATGCGATGGGCTCAGGAGCCCACGCCAAAGACGGTATCATCCAGCGAGCGATCAAGGAGATTAAAAACGCTGCCCCGGACATGCTGGTCATCAGCGATGTCTGCCTTTGCGAATATACTGACCACGGCCACTGCGGTTGCCTGATTGACGGTGAAGTGGACAATGATGCCACTCTGGAAATCCTGGCGAAAACAGCCCTTTCCCACGCCCAGGCAGGTGTCGATATGGTGGCTCCATCCGATATGATGGATGGCCGAATCGCTGAAATCCGGGCCACGCTTGATGAGAACAATTTTGATAATCTTCCCATCATGTCATATGCGGTAAAATATGCCTCGGCATTTTACGGCCCATTCAGAGATGCCGCAGAATGCGCTCCACAGTTCGGAGATCGTCAAAGCTACCAGATGGACCCGGCAAACAGCCGTGAGGCCTTGCGGGAAGCCACCCTCGACGTTGACGAAAGTGCTGATATTCTCATGGTAAAACCAGCCGGCACGACTCTTGACATTATCACACGGCTCAGAGAGGAGTTTGATTTACCAATTGCCGCATATCAGGTGAGTGGTGAATACGCGATGATCAAAGCTGCGGCCTCTTATGGCTGGCTCAACGAAGAAAAGGCTATGACCGAAAGTCTGCTGGCAATAAAACGTGCCGGTGCAGACATCATTATCAGCTACTTTGCCAAAGATATTGCCAAGATACTAAGAAAATAACAATTCAACAAAAAAGAGAAGGTCCTCTCTATAACGCCATTTGTTATGGAGAGGATACAATTCTACGCACCATAACACTTGCCAAAAAACACTTCTGCACGAGCTCCTGATCCCATGATTAATCTTGCTATAAAAGAGTGGACACTCAGTTAAGCCAATATTAAAAGAATTGACAGGAGAAACTTATGAGTGTTCAACATCGAAAATATGCTTCTGATTTTAAAAGAAATGCAGTCCAGCTCTCGATGGAAACAGGTAGAACGGTTTGCGAGGTGACAGATAATCTTGGTATAGCTAGAGATATTCTTTATCGGTGGAACAGAGAGTACTGAGCAAAGCAAAACGCTGAAGTATTGCAGTCCGTTTTTCAACTTCTCTGAACAACAGACAAACACCATCAGATGTAATCAACCCTCTATTAAATTTAGCGACTATTTCTTTTCTTCCCTAGAGTTGAAACGCATTATACTTTTTTGTATACTCTGTCTCCACAAGGTCATTTTTGTTGTGTTTTTATCGTATTGAAATAACGTTAATTATACAACGTTTATGGCCTTTTTGCTCTTACTTTGATGAGAAATTGTGGCTCGCAGAATACTACCCACCTTAAAAGCGGGGTTTTAACCTTTATCAGGAACAATAAATCCGGGCAAAGTCATCCCAGAAAATAATTTCACTCAACTTTACCCATCTGTTCTTTGGATTCAACTTCCCGCCGAATGGCATATGAAAGCAGTCCAAGGTGAGTTACAGCTGCTTTTATAGGTGATCATGTGCAAACCTTTTAGTATGGTTTTGTTCTTTTTGCTTGCACATTATACTATACTTTTGACAATTACTCTATTATTATCAAATGGTTATTTATTTTTGAGGAGAATCTATGTATTGTATTATAAGGAACTTTTCGAACCTTTACTGATTTGAGTCTTTTCATAAAACACATAAGAAAGCAGCAAGAAGGAGTCGTAAAATGGCCGGTGGCTGGACAAATGACCAGGGAGTACAAAATCAGATACAGGACAGTCTCAATGATGAAATTGAACGGGCCAGAAATCGTTTGCCCAAAGGCATAAGTTGCAACTTTTGTGAAGAATGCGGAGAGAGGATACCCGCCGCCAGACAAAAAGCCCTCCCCGGAGTTCGTCTCTGTGTTACCTGTCAGGAAGAAGAAGACAAAGAAAACCAAAATTTTGCGCTATATAATCGTAGAGGAAGTAAAGATAGCCAATTACGGTAGCCGCTTCGTCTCAGATTATTACCGACTCTAATAAATTACCTCCCCAACAAAACATAATCATTTCAATTTCTCAAATTACTCTGCCAGCTTTTTCAGAGTATATCGAATGTCCACCCTGTTCTATTCGATCTGAAAAGCTTCTTTATCCTCAAATTTCCTGAGAAAAAATTCTCAAATTGATTTAAGTCAAAGAAACAATAAGAATGCCCTGTATATTCTAAGATATAGAAGCAAAAAATCTCCGTTGCCATTGAAAGTTACAGATTGCTGGCCCCGATGAACGGCACTCAATTCAGTACCAACTTGAGAGTCCAGAGATACTTTGTTCGTTCAGCTTACCCCAGTCAATATCAAGACATTTTTACTTTGTTATTTTCACAGTGGGTTTGGACCAGCAAACAAGGTACAAGACCATCGAATATTCCTGCAAAAAACCGAGACGCCAACCTTACGATTTAACGAGAAAGCAGTTTATCTTATACACAGGAGCAGAAAATGAAGATCAAGAATAATGTCACCTTTGTCGGCAAAATCGATTGGGAACTCCGTAAATTTCATGGAGATGAATATTCCACCCATAAAGGTTCCTCTTATAATTCCTATCTCATCGAGGAAGAGAAAACCGTACTTCTTGATACCGTCTGGACGCCATACGCTGCAGAATGGCTGGACCATCTGCAACGAACAGTTGATTTAAAGAAGATTGATGCGGTAGTCATGCACCATAACGAAAACGACCATAGTGGTGGACTGCCCGCACTCATGGCAAAGATTCCTGAGGTTCCGGTCTACTGCACAAAAAATGGCGAAAAATTTATTCGCGGCCTTTACCATCTTGACCTGAACTATACGATCGTCAAGACCGGCGATAAGATCGAACTTGGCAACGGCAAGGATCTAGTCTTTGTCGAGGCACCAATGCTCCATTGGCCCGATACGATGATGAGCTATCTTACTGGGGATAATATTCTTTTTTCTAACGATGGTTTCGGCCAGCATTATGCCTCTGAAGTTCTTTTTAATGACCTGGTTGATCAGTATGAACTCGACGTGGAATGCCTGAAATACTACGCCAACATCCTCACTCCATTTGCTGGCCAGGTCAAAAAGAAAATCAACGAGATTCTTGGCATGGGCCTTCCTGTAGATATGATCTGTCCCAGTCATGGTGTGATCTGGCGGCAGAACCCCACCCAGATTGTCGAAAAATATTTGCAATGGGCAGACCACTATCAGGAAAACCAGATTACCCTCATCTACGATACCATGTGGCAAAGTACCCGAATTATGGCCGAAGAGATCGCTGCCGGTATCCAGGACGCCGACGAAGAGGTCGTGGTAAAACTCTATAACCTCTCGAAAAGTGATAAAAATGACGTTATTGCAGAGGTCTTCAAATCAAAAGCCATTCTGGTGGGTTCCGCAACCATCAACAATGGGTATCTGGTCAGCGTCGCCGGTATTCTTGAAGAAATTCGAGGGCTTAAATTTAAAAACAAAAAGGCGGCCGCCTTTGGCAGTTATGGCTGGAGCGGCGAAGCGGTAAAGATGATCAACGGCGAGCTGGACAAGGCAGGTTTTGCCCGGGTCAACGATGGCCTACGATTACCCTGGACCCCTGATACCAAGCAGCAGGAGCTCTGCCGGCAATTCGGCAGGGAATTTGTCGGTCTTCTTGATGCGGAAAACAACGCATAACACAGAATTCACCGACAAGCGAAACGAGCCGGTGAACAACGTGTTAAATGCTTATCAGGCTAACATCCAGAATCCTATAGGCCAGAATACAAGCAGTGCATATGTAATAACATTTGCATTGCGCACTGCTATTTTTATCCTTTGGGCTGAATGTTCTTTTAGCATCTTTTTTACCATTAAATACTCAGACCACCAGGATGCAAAAAAGAATGGAACCAAAAGAACTGAACCGGCTACAGGAATCATCCAATGCATATCAGATTCATATGGGATTAACCAGGCAGCTTGCAATGTAACCGACAATACCTTGCCCAACATAGTATCTAGTCCAAATGCACCGCCACCTCCAGCAAGCGTTTGGATAAAAACCAGCAGCAGCCAGGTTAATGGAATACCAAATATTGTTGAAACAAGATTAGAAAGAGTGGTTGTTTTGAATGCAGTATAAAAAGTTAGTTCGAGTTTTTTACTCAGGTACATTGCCTCAATGACAATAATCGGAATGATTGATAATCCGAACACAGGCATCGCCAAAAAAATCATCGGCACACCGGCATTTGCTGATGCTACACCAGGCACACACAGTAATATGCACAATGTTACTAATAACTTTTCTTTAATTTTTCGCACAGAGCTTCCTTTTGGCATTTAACCAACAAGGTGTCCTAAACCTGGCTACCTTGCCTGTTTGTTCAAGACTGACAACATGCCGTGCAGACAAGTTCAATTATTTTTCAACTCTGGCACAGGCCAACCAAGCCGGTGATAAAAATAACGCATCCGGCGCAGTGTTTTTATACGCCAGAGAAAAGGAAAAACTATTTCCAGCTTAATAGCAGCCTTGGTGTCCCGATAACTTTTCAAATCAATATATCGTATTGTAATTTCTTTATCTTTATAAAAAACAAGAAAGTTATCAAGATTGAAATCTGTAAAATAAAAGTTGTTCTGGAGAATTATTTTAAAAAACGTATCAAAGTGTTGTTTTAAGGAATCATCACAGCCTTCCTGTTTAAGAAATGTTGACAGATTTTGTGCCGCCTTTCCGGCATCATCGCAAACAAGTTCACAGATCAGGCCAGGCCCCCTGTTTGTCTCGACCAACAGATCATCGTACTGGCAAATAAACGGTGCTAACGTCGCTTTCACTTTTTGATAGACCCGCAGCTCTTTTTCCAGGATTTTCACATCACTCTTTTTTTTCGCAACCTTGACGCATTTTTGCTCATCCCGGGGATGAAGCCAGCAGGTGCGCATCATTCCTTCGGCAAGAGGTTTCTTGAGAATCAACATGCTTTTTTCTATAAATCTTAAGGAAAAAATGGCCAAATATATGGAATAGCAACAGTTGCTGCCACAACCACAAAAATATTCAATGGAATACCAAGTTTACAATAATCCATAAACGAATAACCACCAGGAGCATAAACAAGAAGGTTAGTTTGATACCCAACCGGAGTAGCAAAACAGGCACTGGCACCAAAACAAATACCAATAATAAAAGGTCTGGGATCAACGCCAATGCCAAGGGCTGTTGACACTGCAATGGGAAGCAGCAGTACAGCTGTGGCATTGTTGCTCAGAATCTGGGTACTGATACTGGTAAGCACAATCATTGCACCAAGAATAATTGTCGGCGAAAATCCGCCAAAAAAGCGGAGAAAAGTCTCGGCATAGAGCTGGCTTGTACCAGTTTTCTGCATAGCCATACCCAACGCAATAGTACCGACAATTAACAATAAGACATCTCCCTGCAACGCCTTGTAGGCATCACGCATTTGCAGACAACCTGTTATAATCATCAAAAAGGCAGCGGTGAGCGCACAAATCATAATGTCGGCAATACCCAAGGTAGCCGTGCCAATCATGCAAACGAAATTCACAACGGCCCATAATGCCTTCCGTTTATGAACCAACTCTTCATGAACATCTTCAACCACAAGATAGTCAGAGGTATTGCGCATCGCATCCATCTTGTTTTCAGCACACCAGACAAGCACCACATCACCATTTTTCAACCGAGTATCCTTTAACTGCTGCCTGCCAAGATGAAGGTTACTTCGTTTCAGCGCAATGATATGTATCTCAGAATCCGCAGCAAGATCGGTATCATCAAGTTTTTGTCCGCATAACGAGGAATAAGGAGTGATAACCAGCTCTAGAACCACTGGAGAATCCTTTTGAGGGCCAAGAAACAATCCCTGTTCTGTTTTGGGAAGTTCCACCTCTTCATTGCGTAGAATATCAACAAGGTCATTGAGATTCCCTTTGACCAGCAAGATATCTTCGCCAAGCAATGCCCTGTTCTCCCGTTCTGGATGATAAATATGAGAACTAGAAATATGCTCAACCACCTGCACCAGAGGATGTCTTGCCGCAAAAACCTCTGCGGCAGGTGTGCCGACAAGTACGCTGGACTGCGGAATCTTCAGTTCAGCAATATATGCCTTATGCTCTCCTTCGTGCAACTGACAGACGGGACGAGCCAGATCAGGCATTATTTTGGGAGCAATAAAGAGCAGTATGATAATGCCAACAATCGCAATCGGAACTCCGAGAGTTGCCAGTTCAAACATGCCTATGGCTTCGTACCCATAAGTGACATTCAAATCACTGACAATAATATTGGTTGAGGTACCTATCAGGGTGCAGGTGCCAGCCAGAATAGAGGCATAGGATACCGGAATAAGGAATTTTGATGGACTGAGACCAAATTCACAGCACATGGACATCACCACGGGGATAAACAGGATTACCACCGGGGTATTGTTAATAAAGGCAGAGGCCACGCCAACGACCGTCAAAATAACAGCCATCGCAACGTGAACCCTGCCTCGTGCCAAAGCAAGTATCTGGCGGCTGATAAATTCAACACCGCCGGTACGCACAATTCCCCGACTGACCACAAACATCGCAGCAACGGTAACAACGGCAGGGTTCGCAAATCCGGCAACAGCTTCTGTCGGAGTAAGCACCTTTGATACCGTAAGCAATACCATGATACCCACAGCTGTCAGGGCAACAGAAATTTTCTCGGTAACAAGCAGATACAACGCTGCCAGAAGAATAAAACTTGTTATATAGATATCCATGGCCATACTCTAACAAAAATAACAGCGTTAATAAACACTCCTGTTCCCTGGCAGTGCCACCACTATTTTTTAAAAAGAGCTTCTGATAGTTTCGTAAAAAGCCGGCAGCGGACCCTGGCTGCCCCCAGGAAAAACTGCGCTATACAAGACATAGCGCAGGAGAATGAAGCGTTACGAATCCATTATCAGATATTCGCTGCAGGATATGCCAGCACTGGCGGATTACGTAGAAAGATTTCAGCATCATCAACGGAAAGAGGTTTACTGTAGAGATACCCCTGCATCTGCTCACACTTAACCGAACGTAGGAATTCCATTTGGGCCAAGGTCTCAATACCTTCAGAAACAACATCAAGCTTCAGACATTTTGCCATAGCAACAATGCCTTTAATGAGATCCTGGGCACTGGTAGAGTTTTCAATCTCTTTGACAAACGAGCGATCTATTTTCAAACGATCCACCTGAATTTGCTTAAAACGGCTGACGCCAGCATATCCAGTACCAAAATCATCAATAGCAATACTGATTTGCATTGCCCTGAGTTCTTGAACAATGTGTTCAAGATGAGAAACATTCCCCTCAAAAAAAGTCTCTGTAATTTCAAGCTCCAAAAATTCTGGTTGTAACCCACTATATTTCAAGACATTTTTTACAGTACCAACAAAATCAGAATGAATGAACTGCTTGAGAGAAACATTTACTGAAATACGGGGAATAAACAAACCCTGTTCCTGCCATATCCTGAACTGAACACAGGCAGTACGCAATACCCAGGTACCTATCTCTACAATCAAATCAAGTTCTTCGGCCACTTTAATAAACTCTAACGGTGAGATCTGCCCCAGAACGTGGTTATGCCAACGTAACAACGCCTCCATACCGCTTACCTTACCAGTTCGCAAATCCATCTGAGGCTGGTAATGAAGAGAAAATTCATTACGCCCAAGAGCCTGCCGTAACGCATTTTCCAAAGCAAGACGTTTTACAACCCGTTGATTCATAGACTTTTGATAATAGACAATACTATTCTTGCTGGTACGCTTGGCTGCAAACATAGCCAGGTCGGCATTTTTCAGAAGCTCTTCACCGGTTTTTCCATCTTGGGGATAAAAAGAAACACCAATACTCAACGTAACCAAAATGCGATGCCCATCCAGGATTAAAGGCCGGGAAACCCTGTCTGCAATACGTTGCGCAACATGCGTTGCTGCATGTTCTGAAGCAACTTGTGGTAAAATAACAATAAATTCATCACCACCAATCCTGGCAGCGGTCCAGCGCCCGACAACATCCGAAGCACGTAAACAAAAAACAATTCTTCGAGCAATGGCCTTAAGGAGTTTGTCGCCGATATTATGCCCCAGAGAATCATTTATCAATTTGAAATTATCCATATCGATAAAGAGCAATGCCGCCTGGATATCATTTTGTTTGGCGTGTTTCAAGATTATTGGAAGTCGTTCCATCAGCATGGTTCTGTTTGGCAGACTGGTAAGCATGTCATAAAACGCCAAATGATGCAAACGGCCTCGTACCTCTCTGGAAAGAGCCCATTTACGGGTCAACGCATGAGCCATTTGCAATACTTCCATATTGTCAAAAGGCTTTTTAAGAATAAGTAAATTATCAGTCTCTCCGAGAATATTGCGAATTTCCTGCCATGAATAATCAGTATATGCAGTGCAAAGCACAACCTGTAGTTCCGGATCTCTTTCCCAAAGAGCGTGAATGGTTTCAATACCATCCATTCCCGGAGGCATACGACCATCAACAAAGGCCAGAGCATATGGCTTACCCTCCAGCAAAGCCTGTTCCAGCATAGCCAACCCCTCAGCACCTTGCGTAGCAAAATCAAGTGTAAAATCAAAAGAATACCTCGACGATTTTGTCACACCAAAAAGAGATTCCTCTAAATCATCCAATTCTGTGTTCTCACTCTGTGTCCTCACCAGAATTTTAGCAAAATCCTGATGAATAGCCTGATTATCATCAATGATGAGGATACGATATAACTTTGTCTTTTTTCCTTTTGTCATGAGTTCTCTCCAGGATGAACAGGAATTTCCAGAGTAAAGGTAGCACCACATCCCAAACCATCACTGGCAGCGGTCACAGTACCACCAAGAGCACGAGCCGCCAGAGCTCCACTATGCAGGCCAAATCCATGCCCATGTTTACGGGTGGTAAATCCATGTTGAAAGATACGATTCATATTTTCGGGCGAAATACCGACCCCGGTATCCTGAACCTGAAACGCAACCCGCTCTGGAGCAGGATTAAAAATGCGCAGGGTTACTTTCTTGGGGCCATCATTTTCCGAACAGGCATATCTGGCATTGTTAATAAAATTTAATAAAATCTGTATAACGGTATGTCTATCCACAGTAACATCAGGAGCAGTACAGTAATCACGTACAACCTCAATATGAGATCGGGAAAGAGCCCCGGCATTCAATATAAGGGCATCTTCCATAAGTGCCTCGGGCTGCATGGTTTCAACAACACCGAAAACCCGGCCATAGGTTTGCTGCATAGTGACAACTTCTCGAATATGATCAATTTGTTGATGTAACACCTCAACCTCATTGACTATTTCCTGCTGTTCTTTTTTCAAACCTGCTGACAAGGATATTAAATATTCAGGAATTTTTGTCCCTCGGGGATCTTCTGTAAGGAAATATGCAAGTCCACCTTCGGGATTGACCAGCAGCTCGGCAATTTTGCGAACACTCGTAACCCGGGACTGGCGAACCTGTTCCCTGATTAAGTTACTTGACACATTGACACTGTTTAACACATTACCAACGTTGTGAAGAACTCCAGTAGCAACCTCAGCCATACCAGCAGAACGCGACATTTCAAGCAATGAACTTTGCGTTTCGGCCAACTGACTCAGAGCCTGTTGTCTCGCGGCAACCTGATTCTTCAATTCTATGGTGCGTTCCTCAACCCGTTCTTCAAGGGTCGCCTTTGCCTCAAGCAGAGACTGCTGGGCGCGCTGCCGCCCAATGGTTGTTCCCAGCATATCTGCTACTATGCGAACGCTATCCTCTTCGCTTTCAAGCCAAAAACGTTCTTCAAAACAGCTATCAAAGCCGATAAATCCCCACCATTTCTGCTCTACCAGAATTGGCACCAAAAGAACCGAGCAAATATTCTGGGGTTCTACTATTGCTCTGATTTTATCGGTCATTTTAGCCGAGGTTGTATGACAAAATTGATTATTCCTGAGCAATTCAATTGTTGTTTTTCGTAAACCACTTGTGGCATAAGGCCATTCTTGAAAAAAAGGGTCATCAAGCCGAGAAGAGAGGTACGGGGCTGTCCATTCACAACGCAGTGACATACATAACTGCCCAGCATCATTGGTGCTATTTTCAAAAATATAGATTCGACAGAGATCAAGACCCTGGCCCATTTTTGCCAGGACATCAGATATCGCAATTTCCCAGCTGCTGCTGTTCAAAAAGCTCTGGGCTGCATAACGAACGGTATCCAAAATATCATCCCGATGCAAAAGTCCTTCAGCCATGACGTTGACCGAAACAGCCAGACTGCCAATTTCATCACGCTGGATCACATTGGCACGTACTTCAAGATTTCCATTGGCGATCTGCTGTACAATCTCGCGCAGTTCAACAATGGGCCTGACCAACTGATGGGAGTAGCCCAGACAAATGAACAGACTGATAAGCGCGCAACTGAAACCTAACCAGAGGGTCTGCTCGTAGAGTTTTTCCACACTTTTGTTATAATCACGAAGACTTAAGCCAACATGAAGCCATCCCCATTTAATTCCTGAATAATCAAATGGCTGGGCATGATGAAAAACCTGTCTATCAAAAATCGGCACAGTAGAAACAGCATTCAACATCTTTCTTTTTTTAGGGAGCCAAAAAGAATCCATGATCTGCTCGATCTTCCAGCCTTCCCGCTGATTAACCACTCCAAACCCATCATTTTGTACAATAATCAAAAATTCCAGATCAGGATCCCCGTCTATCAATGTTCGACAGGCACTGACCAGACTGGCGTAATCCTCATTGACCGCCGCTCCAGCAATCGCATCATGAAGAGAGACTGCGACACTATTTGCCTTGGATTCCAGATTCCGCAAAAATGCTGTTTTTTGCTCGGGGATAATCATCAAAACAAAAGCTGCCAGAGTACCAAGAACAATCAACCAGGAAATGATCGCAATACGCAGGCCTATACCAAATGAAATGGTAGAGTTTTTCAAATATTCCATGATGTTTTCTTCTTATATTTTCCTCTGGCCTGCCGACTATTTAATGATGAACCTCATTGAGGTGTTTCGTCAGCCTCCTGACAGTCTCTATATCTTCCGGGTAATAGGGCATAATCTGGTCTGTTTTAAAGAGTTGCAGTATTTGCCGACCTTCCGGAGAAAGATGTAATTCCAGCATGGCCTCAATAAACTCTTCCCTGAGTTTTGGGGAAGGCCATCCCGCAGCATTAACACAGGTAACACCGCAGAGCAGAGGTTCAGAAATGGCAATGGTACGCATTGTATTCAGTTGTGGATTGAGTTCTGCCATGCGTTTAAATTTCCCGGCAGCGATAAGCCCGGCATCTTTTTGGCCAAGAAAAACAGGGAGAATTGTTTTCATAGGATCATTTTCAATAGCAATATCACCAAAAAATGATGCCATTGTCCCCAAATTACCTTCCCGAAGCAGACTCTGTAACCACGGAAGTCCTACTTCCGATAATGCAGTAAAAAGGATGTTAATATTTTTATCGCGTAAATCTTCCAGAGTCTTCACCTTGCTCTTTGCCGGTACAAGGATCTTGAAAGGGGTACATACCTCTCCCCCTCCAATTGACGAAGATACAGCAGGTGTAAGCCATCCTTCCTTTTCCAGTTCCAGAAACAGCCAGCTTCCCAGCAAAACAATATGAGGCCGTTTCTCCCTGGGCAGGTTTATGAGGTCATCTGCATCTTTAAAAATAGAAACAGCGAGTTCCATGTCATAGCCTTTTTGCCTCCCTATAATTTTGGCAAAGGTCTTAAATGCTGCCGCTGCATCACTCTCATTGCTTCCCAATAAGGAACTTTTAAGTAATGCTATCCTGAGATGGCACGGAATCAAAGACTTCTCTGTGGAAAAAGCTGTTCCAAGCCCAAAGAACACCAGGAAAAATACCACGAGTAGTTTTGGCAAATAATGCGGCATGATACATTCTCGTAATTGAAAGGACATACAACACCTGGGTAGAAGAAACATTCTCATTTCAGCCTGTTACCTCAATTTCTTGTAGATTCTATACTCTTTTGTAGAAATGCCAGGGTTGATTTCAGAACTGTTATCGGATGTTTTTCTAAACGAATACAATGAAAAACCATCAATATTTGTTCGCCAAGCGACGTGGTATGAAGCTCGGAGAGTACTTTTTCCATAGAATCACGCAGTGGTGTCTGCCAGGATGGACGGAACACGAGGACCATCGGCATCAACGGCCCCGATTCTCCGATAACAAGAAGATCCTTTTTTATCTGAGGATTCAGTTGTTCCATTCTGTTGAGCGTATCTCTACGTATTACCGCAGCATCAACCTGCCGAAAAAAAACCTGCATTCCTGCTTTGGAAATATCTTCCAAATCAGTTTTCTTTGTAAGGGAAAAAGATGTGGGGGTGCGAACATTTTTTTGAAAATATGTATCGAACCAAAATTCAGCGAGCTGCATGAAGTCTCCACGGGGAATAGCAACAACACTATTATTCAGCTCTTCAGGAGTGCTGATAGCACTATCGCGATGCACAACCAAGACATAGCGGACGGGAAAGGAACCTTTTGCAATTGAGATAAAAACAGTATCGAAAGCAAGGCTTAATGGTAAAATTTCATTGATTGATGCCACTACAATTTCAAGACGTTTACCCTTGAGTTCATTACGCAGTTGGGCTGAGGATTCAATAATATTTACTTCAAAGGTTGCCTGCAGGTCATGGGCCTTAACAGCGTTTTTACTCCAGGCCTTAATTGTAGCTAAAACATCATTAACGTTCGCATTAAAAACAGCCTGAGATGAAATACCAACACGAACGATTTCGCCAGAAACAGTTGCAGCCATACCCAAAGAAAAAAAGAGAAATCAGAAAGATAAAAGACAGCAGACGCAGCATTTTTATCATAAAAGAAACGGAACCAGAACACAATGCAAAACAAAACATCTTAACTCCCTTTCAATATCTCTCCCACTTTGATTCCAATAACAATATCAATCCGAAATTGCAGGCCTATATGATCAAAATGTACTTTGTAATGCAGGGCTGTAATAAAGGCTGACACAAACAATATCCACTTTCCTTATACAATCCCTTACAAAAAACGAGATAAGTGCCTTAGTACTTCAAGTTACCCAATCATTACCAATGACATATTAAATTTCTTTTTTATCATAAGTTATGGATCACAAGACACTCATGGATCAAAATCTTCCGCCCATCCTTGTAATTATATCACAAATGCTACAACACAAAAAATAAAGCAGTTCAAAAACTGTCCCAAACATTTCTATAAAGGGAAAAAGCCCCTCTGATATTAAACATATCAAAAAAAAATGCCCACTCACAAGGAAGGTGGGAATGAAGCTGATCATTCAAAATATCATAAAAAAACAAGGCACTAAAATGTGACAATCCTATAACCTTTTTCGATAAAATCCCCCATAGACGGATGATTTGCCATCTCACCAATAAGCGGAATACCCTCTCGTTCAATAGCTTCCACAGCCCCAAGTTTGCCGGCACAGGCCTTACATGCCCCATAAATAATCCCAGCTTCTTTAGCCTTTTTGTACAGAGGATTAAGAAAATGCCCAGATTCAGACATAAGCCCTACAAGTTTCACGGCCTCTCCCTCCAAAACAATAAGCCCCTCCTGGCCCCGTTGCCTAAGATCAAGCCCATTAAGAAGTACGTGAATAAAACAGAGCGGATCACCGCGAAATGAAAACAAGACCACTTTTTCCATAATGAATCTCCTGATAAGACATTTATTTCTCGCTGAATTGTGTTTTTCAAATACGATAGTTTCGTAAAAAGCCACGAGCTACCTCTGGCTGGACTCGGGAAAAATTTCACCGTGCAAGGTACGATAGATACGTTATCGATTTGAAATGACATGCGGCACGGCAAATCGACGCCGATAAGCGACAACGCAATAAATCGAAGTTGTTACGAATCTATCAAAAGCAAGTTATCCCGGAATTCGAACTATGAAATTCAAGACACAGAATAACGATCCTTATTACCAAGAGTTTTACTGCAGCGCGAAACAAACTATAAAGCAGAAGACCCACATGTCAAAGAATTCAATTAAGGACTAAAACATCTTGCCGTAAGGTTTCATTGTCTGCCAAAATGAGCAGCTCAAAAAAACATCCTCTGGAAACATTCCTGGAAACGTCCGAAATAATACTCTGTGTCTTACAGCTTACGGCCAAAACGAACAATCGAAGACGCAACAGACAATGTGGTATGTTGTTGCACAAGATCGTGACCATTATCTGTAAACGGCAGGAAAACCAATTTTTTCCTTTGCAAAGCAAAAGTAACCGAAGGAAGTTGCGGCATCAGATCTTTTTTGTTCATCGTGGCCGCTGCAAGCACCGATTTCATCGCCTGTGCGGCCTCTTTTACAGGTAAGGTTACCGGAAAAAGTGGCTTGAATAATTCCTGTTTTCCTTCGGGAAAATGCATCTGAAGCAAAGTGGCACTCTTTGCCAATTGCAAAAAGGCCTTGGGCCTTATTTTAAACGCCGGAATCCAGAATGCCATCGCACATTGTTCATGCCGGGACGTAACAACCACCGGCTGATTGGTTATTTTAAGAAAATCAGCGAGGCTGTGCATTCCGGCAGCACGCACTTCAAGTTTCCAAAACGGCAACAAAACACTTTTTTTATTTTCAGGCCGAATAACGCTATACGGTATTGTGACAAACCTGCCACTTTTTTCGACACAACAACAATGACAATTAAAACAATGCAGAATCTGGCTGTCAGAGCTCCCTTCCATTGCCGCACCACACTCTGGACAAAGAGAAGCAATAAAACGAGGTGTCCAATTTCGGTGATAAGGAACAGTCATTGTGCCATCAGTCAACCATCCTTGGGCCTTACCAAGCGAACGGTTCAAAATACCATCATAAATCTGTCCCTGTTCAACATAGAGCGGCAGATAAATGCAACTAATGATTTCTCCGATAAAAGCCCGATGATAAAAAGGCGCGACCGAGCCTCCAGCAACACGACCAGCTATTTTTGCAGCTCGCTGCATAATGGTCATCGCAGCCTCTTTTCTTCGTACAAATTTGCCAAGATGCCCAGCGTTAGCAGCACTCAGCTGCATAGCTTGAGGACGTAGGCCCAATGAAGGAGGGATTCCCTGGGTAAAAAAACCCTGGTAGGTGGTATCCAGAATCTTGTAATCGAGCCTTTGCCCCTGGCAGCTAAAAATATTTCCTTTGAACCTGAGATATGGAAAATAAATAATTTCTTTACGAGGAATCCGCTCTGGAACGGCATCGGGCAGTACATAACGCAGCAACCCGGTTGCAACCATATAATTCTGCACATCACAAAAACCACAGGTGGTCAAACGATCCATTTCAGCCATATTGACCGGACCACCACATGACGGGCAGGGATGGGTTACGTGCAGATCCATAGGGAACTATGCAACCCTCTGGCCACATTGATTACAAAACGTCGCCCCGGGAAGGCATTCCGCTCCGCACTCACCGCAAGATTTTGTTTTTGGTTTCTGGTCAGTAGGAGTCCCACATTTCGAACAAAACCGTGCATTCGGTGAGAGATTCTTCCCACAATTCATGCATTGGCTGAGAACCAGCTGCTGATGGCCACATAGTGGGCAAAAACGGGCATCTCTGGCAATAGCATTGCTGCAATCCGGGCAGGTAATGGTCGCTTCTTTCACAGAGGTGGCCGCGCCAGCTCCAGCTCCAGCTCCAGCTCCGGCAAGACCGCCAAACATCGCGGGCATCATCATCCCCAGTCCCATGCCCAGCCCGGCACCCGCTTCCGTCTGGTTTTCTGCGGCCTTTTCCATAGCCATGGCCGCTTTCAGCTTAACAAACTTCTCCATATCATTGATAACATTGAGCCGGGAACGATCATCTATTGCCTTCTGCACCTCTTCTGGAGGAGTAATTGAGGTAATATAAAGTTGGCTGAGCCGCAGCCCGAAACGAGCAAAATCCCGAACCAGGCGTTTTTGTAATGCCACCGACATTTCATCAAATTTTCCGGGAAGATTGAGAATTGTATCAAGTTCTTCGCCAAGATAATCATTGAAACGAGACACAATGACCCGCTTTAAATAGCTGGCAATATCATTGGTTGTTATCTTGCCCATGGTTCCCACCAAGGAATTGATAAAAAGTACCGGCTGAACAATCTGAATAGTATACACCCCATGAGCCCGCAGTCTGATTAACCCCAGTTCTGCATCTCGAAAGGCCACCGGATTTCTTGTTCCCCATTGCAAATTCGGAAAATACTTCATACTGGCAATATAGACTTCTGCCCTGAGCGGGCTATCACCACGCCATGGAAGCGAGAGAACCTTGGTAATAATCGGAAGGTTCGCCGTTTTCAGAGTATGTCGGCCCGGCCCAAAGGCATCCCGAGCCTTACCTTTATAAAAAAGGATACCTGCCTGGCTGTCACGTATCGTCAGCTGTGCCCCATATTTGATTTCTCCAGAACCCTCTTCTGGCAAACGATGCACCAACTCCTGGCCTGTTTCATCAAACCATTCTATATTTTCCAGAAAGACACTGCTGTCAAATCGATTCATGAATACTCCTCCCCAAAACCCTTTATTATTCAAGTGATATAGAACGCAGGATTATAAGACAAGATGCAGCCTCCTGTCAAATGCAGCAGAAAAAGGCTCTGTTAAAACATAAAGACCTCCGATGAACGGGACCTTGTGGTGGTTCACATTTCCCGGCTCTTATCAAGAGGTGTCCATGTCCTGTTTTTTATGACGGGTTTTCGACAATAAGGCACAAATATCAAAAAACATCAAGAATGAGACGTTCGTAACTAAAGAGCGTATTTTCGATCAAAAAACACGCCCATTGCATACAGGGCAAAGACTGAACCCAGAGTGTAAAAAGAGCTTACCGCCGGAAAGAAAACTGAAAAAAGAACCGCACCCAGCGCTCCGCCAACAATCGTCAGCACTCCGGTAATTGGGCCACCTTTTTTCCAATAAAAAACATCCATATACAACGGAAGAAAACACAAAAGCATCCGAGAGCTAGATACCGATAACTCAACAATATAAGAGGTACGCAAAAAAGCAAAAAATGCCACCAGAAGAGTCAAGGCCACAATACATATCCAACCTGGCCACATTTTTTTTGTTTCTCCGAGGACATCCCTGGTAAGCATTGAAGACAAGGTGAGAACAATAGAATTTGAAGTGGAAATACTCGCAAAAATAATACTCAAGGCAACAGCAAGACCCAGCCCCTTGCCCATCATTGGAACCATTTCCATAATAACCTTGTCACGATCAGCAACCTGAGGGAAAAATCCTACACCACTCCCATATTTTGCCATAAAACCTACCAGGCAGGTCAATACCGTATAAATACAACCTGCCACCGCAAACAAGACAATCATTTTTCTCAGACCACGAGCATCTTCAACAATGAATAAACGCTGTACCACCTGAGGATTGGTTAACGCAAAAAAGGCCCAGGGCAAGGTAATATTTATAAAGAAAACAGGAGTCCATACTTCGCTGGGAAAAGATGCCAGAGTAAATCCTTGAAAGGTGCCCTGGGCCCAAAAGGCCAGAAAAAGAGCCACCCCTAACATGAAAAGACCTTGCGCGGCATCCGTTAGGGCCACACCTTTGAGTCCACCCAGCAGAGACCAGCCACAAATCAACGCTGCGGAAAGAATAATTCCAGTGCCGAACTCAATGTGAAAACTTGAAAAAACCAGGGACAACCCAATAACTTGAGCAGCGGTATACGGAACGAGAGCAACAGCGCAAACCAGAGCACCAGCACTACCCGCATATTTACCAAAATGAAGAGAAAAAATCTCCATCGGCGAGACCATGTTATGTCTTTTTCCCATTTCGTTAATTTTACCGCCATAAAATGACAACAAAACGACCGTTGCCCCCAAATAGGTCATTTCGAAAATAAAAGCACCTATCCCGGTGGCATAGGCAAGACCTACCAAGCCCACCATCATAAACGAAGAATAGGTGGTGGCGCAGTACGTCAAGGCAGAAACCAACCAGCCCAAGGTTCCGTTATCAATAAAATATGATTCTTGAGAAGATCGGCCCCGACTCCAATTGGCATAAACACAGATTCCAGTACCAATGGCAATATACCCTATAAATAAAAAAGAAAAATCTAACATAGTAATGGCATGTTCTCTTTTCTGTTAGTTCACAAGCTGGCAACTCATGGCCGAAATATTTTCCGGCAATACAAACTATTGTTTATTATCCGGGCATACTGCCCGGCGATTACCGCCCAATCATAATTTTTTTTATGTACGCAAAGAGCATTGTTTTTTATACGGGCAACCTCTTGAGGATGTTCTATTGCCCAGGATATTTTTTCAGCTAAATCTGCGCTGTTTTCAGGAATCGTAAGCAGACCTGTCTCATTATGCACAATAATATCTCCGATCCCTCCAGTATTAGATCCAATCAGAAAACATCCCGAAAATGAAGCCTCAATAAAGGTTAGACCAAATCCTTCAGCATCACCACCCGTGGCAACGACTGAAGGCCCGATAAAAATGTCGGCCATCGCATATTTTTCTGGTAGCTGGGCATTAGGCAACGCACCACAAAAATCCACAAACTTCTCAATTCCCAAAATCCTGGTTTGCTCCATAAGGCGCAGCCGTTCTTCCCCATCCCCAACAATGAGCAATCGGGCAGACGGATACTTTCTATGTACAACGGCAAAGGCATCAAGCAGAAAACACACTCCTTTTTTCTCACTTAACCTGCCAACAAAAAGTAATAAAGTCCCATTTACAGCAGAAGCATCCTCATCCTTCGCCTCAGGACATTGCCCATTAAAAATGAGACTATCAACCCCCATGGGTAAAACAACCACTGGCTTTTCTGCGGGAACCAACGCAGACAATTTCTTTTTCAAGGCATGACTTACCACAGTACAGCTTTCAACCTGTTGCAATACCATTTTTTTAGCAGCAAGAAATATTCTCGCCTGCAACCCAAAAACATCTGCGCCATGACCAGTTACGACCACAGGTATACGCCGTCCTCCTCGGGCAATAAGGGCAAGCAAGCCTGTAGGAATCAGCCAGTGAGCATGAATCACATCAGGGCGTTCTCTTTGCACAAGCAAAAAAAGAGAACCAAGTTGCGCAAGCAGAAAAAAAGGGAGAACAAGCCAATACCCTTTATTTGCTTGAAGAAAAGGCAAAATCGCAGTCTCGCCGGCAAGTTTTTCAAATCTGGCAAAAAAATAGCGAAACCGATGCACCACAAGGCCCGAAAGACGCTCCCTTTGCAACGCACCTTGATAACTCGGAGTATGTACCACAATATCAAAATGCCCAGTCAGCCTTCTAGCCAACTCATAAATAAACGGGGGATCAGTATCTTGAGTCCAACGAGGAAAGGTTGTCGTAACGACAAGCAATTTAGGTTTTTCGGAACGCATTGACATTACCCCCCCAATTTCTCATCAAAACAAGAGCAAAAAAGGCCATAAATGTTGTATAATTAACGTTATTCCAATACGATAAACAACACAACAAAAATGGCCTTATGAAAACAGAGTGTACAAAAAAGTATGATACGTTTCAACCCCTGGGAAAAAAAGAAATAGTCGCTAAATTTAATGAAGGGTTGATTAAATGGTGGTTGCCTGTTGCTCAGAGAAGTTGAAAAACGGACTGCAATACTTCAGCGTTTTGCTGAGAGCTTTACTGACTACCGTGATAAAAACCATATCGAAAATAGCGAATTATCACTAGCATTCCAAACATTTACATACCTTTGAGATATAAAGATCTCAATGATCACGACCATCTAGCCAGAGGTCGGGTGCTGGCAGTTGCGGTTGGGAAACTTGATCCAACCGAAATGGATAGAAAATCTGAATTGAATAAAGGCAAGCCGCTAGCAGGCAAAAAGACCTTGAGTCGGTTGGAATTAATGCCTTTGGATGCTGTATTGTGCACGTGGAGATATGGAGAATCGGATTAAGAAACAACAATTGATGCTGTTTGCAGCGAAAACAAGTACTCAGAAAATGCACAGCAGCCAGATACGGCTCTATTTTTCGTCAATTACCTATGTACTTCTTCATGCATTACCTCAACTTGGCTTGGCTGATACAGAAATGACATAGGCTCAATGTAACATAATTAGAATGAGGTTACTGAAAATTGGAGCGAAAATAAGGATAACTTACAGAAAAATTTGGGCATCTTTTTCTGTAAGTTATCCCTTAAAAAATGTTTTTATGCAAGCATTTGCTCATATATTGAAAATCCAAATTCTATTGTAATAACTGAAAAAATACTCTCAAGGACAAAGGGAGGGATATGTCTTCTGCTTGGGGAAAAGGTCAATTTTCATCATTAAAGCCCCAAAAAAGACTGACAGCAATGTTCTGATTGTCAATATGCTCATATTGATCGTATAAAAAGAATAATGGGAATAATTTTTATCCAAATTTATCCATAAAAGTTGCTAATGAGAAATACAGGCTAACCAGGCTTGAATCGAAAACAAGGGTATCGAATCGGCTGAAATTACGTATCCGTAAGGCCAGAGAAGAACGCACCCTGCAACAGATGTGAAACGCTATCACAGTTATGACCGGCTGATACTTGATAAACTTGGCTATATCCCTTTCTCTCAAAAAGGGGCAAAACTGTTGTTTCAGGTTCAACCAAGAAACATGAAAAAGGTTCTGTGATGATCACAACAAATCTTGGGGTTGCTGACTGGACGCAGGTGTTTGGCGACAAACGTATGACTGCCGCATTACTTGATCAACTCACCCATAAAACAGCGATAATGAACTGCAACTGGCAGAGCCATTGAAATCTGACCACGCCCAAAGGACGTGGTCAGATTTCAAAATAAAGAAAGCAAAAGGCGAACAAAGGATGAGACAATGTCTGTGAATCATACAAATTATGTTATTGATGGGAGGTCTCAATGACAGTTTCACTGTGTATCACATGATTTTGTTCGGCATGAATCTGTCCTTGGGTCTTTTGTCCAAGCACATCGTGAAAAAGCGCAATTGCAATCGTGGCAACAATACATGTAGCAAGCATTGCAGCGGTGCCAGACTTAAACCAACTCTTAAAGGTAATTGGATAATCGGTATGTTCTGATTTGGAAACAACAATAACATTCGCTGTAGAGCCAATTGGACTCCCATTTCCGCCAAATCCTACACCAAAGACCAGTGCCCACCAAAGAATATTGGTTTCAACACCACTATTTTGCAAAGACGCAATTACCGGAATCATCGCAACGGTAAATGGGATATTATCAACCAATGCTGATAAAATTGCACTCACCCAGAGAACAATAATTGCGGTCATCAATAAATTATTTTCTGCGCCATCAACAATCATATTCGCTGCAGATTTTAACACTCCGGCATGTTCCATACCTCCGACTAAAACAAAGAGTGCTGCAAAAAAAACAAGAACTGAAAGCTCTGTTTTCTCTAGGACCTTCTGCGGATCTTTCTGGGGAGAAACCAATAAAAGAGTGAGAGAGGCACCGATAAGTGCGACCATGGAAGGGGCAAGATGTAATCTGTGATGGAAGAAGAAAAGTACAACAACAAGGCAAAGGACTCCGACGACCAATTTCATCGTCCTGCCATCTATGATGGCTTCCCGCTCATCCATTGTCATAAGCTGATCAACATTCTGTGGTTTTTCCTGGAGCTCTTTACGGAAGATAAATTTCAAAGTCAAAAGAGTCACCACCCAGCTAACAAATACGATTGGCAACGAATGGGTAAGAAAGTCATTAAAACTAAATGCTGCAGCAGAGCCAATCATTATGTTTGGCGGATCTCCGACAAGCGTTGCAACACCACCGGTATCGGAAAGCAACGCTTCGGCCATAAGAACTGGCATCGGATTAATTTTAAGAACCTGGGTAATAACGATTGTCACTGGAACAATGAGAATAATAGTGGTCACATTATCAAGAATTAAGGACAGTACCGTGGTAAGGGTACCAAGTGCAACCATCAAGGCATACGGATTTCCCTTGGTTTTTTTTGCAAAGTAAATCCCGAGATACTGAAAAGCACCTGTTGTTTCAAGAACCGCGACAATAACCATCATACCCATAAGCAATCCCAGAGTATTGAAGTCTATTGCATGTAAAGCCTCGGCAGGAGAATAATAATTAAGAGCAAGCCCAGAGATAACCATCGCCATCGCACCGAAAAAGGCGATAACGGTACGATGTATTCTCTCGGAAATAATAAGTCCAAAAGTAACAACAAAAATTATAAGACTGATAGTGAATGGATTGATACCCATAGTTTTTCCCTTGCAGTTCCAGGAAAAGCCTCCAAGAACTTGAAAATTTATGATAACTTCTTTTTTGTTAAATAAATATTCGAGATCTCATTGCCTAAATATCACACTTATCCACACCAAGATATTTAGCGATTAAATGCTTAATATCCGTCTGAGACAAAAGGCCAATAGGCCTGTTATTCTCATCAATTACTGGGATTCGGATCTGGCGCCTTTTAGTAGCAAGAATGGCAGCTTTGAGCAAGCTGTCGTTGGGGGAAATAGTCATTACATCTTTTAACATAAGGTCTTTAATACAGACATCTGCAACCTGTCCAACAGATTTACGAAAAACTTCTTCAGTTGCAAATCCTGCTGCAATTTCATCTTGAACAATATAGGCCGGAATTGCCTGCTCAATAAAAATACGGGTATTGATCATTCCGACAAAAACGCCCTCTGTATCAACGACAACGAGGGCATTCGTCTTCTGGCATACCATCATATTCAAAGCTTCTTTTGATGTTACATTTTCGGAGATCGTTATTACCTCACGCATAATTGAAGCAACGGTCTTCTGTGCCGAATTCATAATAGAGTCTCCTTCATTTCATTTTTTCGCAAAGGCTTCACAATAATAGCGTTATGTGAAGAAATTTGCAAACCACGGTAATTATATGGCCTTATACCTCTTGACCAATACCAGCAATATTTTATTCACCCAACAAGCGCCATAATTCACTACATTTCTTAACAAAGTTCGTTATGATTTGATGGAGCCAAGTAAAAACGGACCCTTCTCTTAGGCGTAGTCAAAACCTGATCTAACAAATAACAAATTTTGACGAGGTAATTGTCAATTCAGATTCAGTGCCTGCTTTTTTATACCACTCCAACCTGACGAATCTCAAAAGTTGATAAAATAATGCATACCCATCACTCGAGAAAAACCACGCTTACCGAACAGCCGTTTGCAAATATCTGGTTCATGAAAATTTATTTTTTTATTGAAGCTTTTGCGGATTGATACACCTGACTCGCCAGCTCACCATTCTACAGAGGAAGAATATGATATTCTTCTCTCGTAGGATGATGCCCCTTAAGCACCACCCCACTTCTTCCATCTACAGAAAGAGTATCCCCAAAATCGACACGGTGCCCACCTATCTCACAATATTGCGCCGTCTCAAACACCTTCAGTTCTCGAATCCCAACAACACAAGTTTTTTCAAGACGCACCGCAACAACCGAGGCATGAGAAGTCTGGCCACCACGTGCCGTGAGCAACGCATCGGCCATATCAATAACCTTGATATCCTCAGGCACTGTATCCTGACGAATCAAGATCAGTTTCGCATCAGGCTCTGCTTCACGAATTTCTCTTATATTTTCCTCGGTAAAAACAGCACGACCTGAAAGAGCAGAGCCCGAAACCCCAACCCCCTGGCTGAGCGTAGAACAAGCAAGCTCCGGGCGATCAATAAAAACATTGAGATGCTCTTTTTTCTTGATGGTAATCATATCACGAGTCTGGAGCAGATACAAATCCTCAGCCTCAGGTCCCTCGAAGGTAAACTCAATCTCCTGGGGATTCCACCGCTTCTCATAAACCAGCTCCCGCGAAATCTGAAGTAATTTGTCATACACCTTCGGAAAACGCCGTTCCAGACTCTCTTCTACAGAACGGCCATCCAACTCAGCCTGTTCAACAGATACCGCACAGCTGGTTACGAGACCTGAAACAATATCTTCTCCCTGATCACCATAGGCATAGTCACCCCAGAGAGCGACACGACGCACCTTTCTATAAGGATGAGCAGTAAAAACCACCCCAGAACCTGCAGAATCACTGCGATTCCCAAAAACCATAGCCTGGACAATTACTGCAGTTCCCCAGGCATCAGAGAGATCCATGACCTTACGATAATCTGCCGCCTTGTTATCTCGCCAGGAATCAAGAACAAGCTGTATCGCATTAATTAACTGTAACCAAGGGTCATCAGGAATTCCAAGCCCTCTCTGACGTACCAGTTTCTGATAAGCCAATGCCAACTCTTTCATCTGGTCCGCAGAAAACTCTCTTTTCAACTCCACTCTGTGAACGGCCTTCGCCTCATCCATCAATTCCTGAAAGTCTTCTCTTGCTATCCCAGAAATCATCGCCCAAGACTGCAAAAAACGCCGATAATTATCCCAGGCCACATAGGCATCACCACCCTGGCGCACATATTCACTGATAATATCTTCGTTCACCCCGACATTATGCACCGTGGCCATCATACCTGGCATGGAAATGGCGCCACCACTACGCACCGAAACAAGCAACGGAGTCTCAGCAGAACCATAGACCTTACCGGTGCGCGCCTCTATCTCTGTTAAGGCATCCCGGATACGCTGCATCAATTCTTCACGGGGCTGTGGGTAACCAAACACCACCTTTCGACAACGAAAGACCTCGGTGGTCAAGGCAAAGGCCGGCGGTACCTGGATATTTTCGGCCATGAGTGTCGCCAGATTAAAGCCCTTATTACCAAGATGAATAATATTATGACTGTAAGGATGAGGCTTATGAAGCAGAGAAAGAGCTTTTTCCTGATTATAGGTCATCAACAAATCAAGATGCTCGGCATCCAGTTTGTCTTTCTGGCTCTCCAGGGTCTGAAGAATACGGAGAATGAAATTATCAAGATGCTGCAATCCGAAAGTAGCCGCAATCACCTCTCGCAAAAAGGTCTCGGAGAGACGCTGTACCGAGACTCCAATTTCCTGTTCATCGTAGAGCCCTTGATACTTTGGAAGGAGATTTTCCCGTCCAATCTGCGGAATGATCCGCGACAGGTTATTCTGATGAATATTGGTATAAAAGGCATAGATACAGTCCTTCACACCTTCGGAAAGCCCTCGAAAGATATCAAGGTACTGGGTATAGGAAAAACG
>PDWI01002407.1_pt1 | contig 31417 bp, 24 predicted proteins | sample 1430891 | NCBI WGS metagenome assembly PDWI01 (sample SAMN01162508, study PRJNA174530) | Oral metagenome, whole genome shotgun sequencing project. | biome: Marine environment; feature: Marine mammal; material: Swab sample of the gingival sulcus; isolation source: swab sample of gingival sulcus... | reverse complement strand
CGGTTTTGTAAGTTTAAAGGTTTATAATTCCCTTGGACAAGAAGTAAAAACCTTAGTAAATGAAAACAAAGGAGTTGGTAATTATAGCGTAGAGTTTAACGCAAGCAATTTACCGAGTGGAATGTATTTTTATAAATTACAGAGTGGTAAATTCAGTCAAGTTAAGAAGATGCTACTTGTAAAATAATATAATAAGAGGTATCTTTAAGAAAGAATCTCTTCTTTTATTTGCTCATTAGTTTTGTTAAAGTAATCTTTTTAATTGTTCTTATCAATTGTTCTTATCATGAGAGTTGCGAAGCGATCTTCTTTAACTTTCAGAAATCTTAGTGGTATTACACTAAAATAATGGCAGATAGACTTTTAATAACACAATCCCTTTAATAAACTATACTATTCCTACATAGTATAGACGGTCTCTGCAATTGAATAGCAAGTGAGCTGTTTTCTAATCAAATTTCTTGAAACCTATTAGGAGCAAAATTCAGTTATTCTTTGTACTTTTGCCTATTGTATTATACATGATAAATAAATAAACTATTTACTATGAAAACAAAGAAAATAAATTCCGGTAATTTTTTAGAAATCTATAAAGCATCTACGAAAAGTGCTCAAGAACTTCCCTTTATAGAAAGCGGCGTTAAAGCAGGCTTTCCTTCTCCGGCTGAAGATTTTATTGAAAGCAGAATTGATTTGAACAAAATATTAGTAAAAAATCCCGAAGCAACATTTTTTTGCAGAGTAAACGGAAACTCTATGAAAGATATTGGAATTTATGATAATGATTTATTGGTTGTAGATAAAAGCCTTGAACCCCAAAACGGTAAAGTTGCTATTTGTTTTATTGACGGAGAATTTACGTTAAAAAGAATTAAAATTGAAAAAGACTGCTGCTGGTTGGTACCTGCAAATAATGATTTTACTCCGATAAAAGTAACCGCCGAAAATGAATTTATTGTTTGGGGAATTGTAACTCACAGCATAAAGGCTTACTGATGTTCGGACTTGTTGACTGCAATAATTTTTATGCCTCGTGCGAAAGAATTTTTCGTCCTGAATTAAATAATAAACCTATAGTTGTACTTTCTAACAATGACGGTTGTGTTATTGCCCGTAGCAACGAAGCCAAACTGCTCGGTATTCCTATGGCTGCTCCCGCTTTTAAATTCGAGAAAATTTTCAGAGAAAAAAATATTCACATATTCTCTTCTAACTATCCGCTTTACGGAGATATGAGCAAAAGAGTGATGAGCCTGCTTTCAAATCTCGCTCCGGAAATTGAAGTTTACAGTATTGATGAAGCTTTCTTAAAATTTGAAAATTCTTCTAATATAAATTTTCAAGAGTACGGTGAAAAAATTAAAAAAGTTATTACAAAATCTACAGGACTGCCAATAAGTATCGGTTTAGCGAAAACAAAAGCTCTCTCAAAGGTAGCTAACAAGATTGCAAAAAATTTCAGCGAAAAAACAAATAATGTTTATGTTATCGGCAGCGAAGAACAAAGAATAAAAGCATTAAAATGGATTAAAATAGAAAATACTTGGGGAATCGGACGTGGTTATACACGGCAATTAAAACAAATTGGAATTAATACTGCTTATAAGTTTACCGGACTTTCGGAGCTTTGGATTAAAAAGAATATGGGAATAACGGGATTAAAACTTAAACAAGATTTACTCGGAATTCCAACTTTGGATTTAGAAAAAAACATAGAAAAAAAACATATCGGTATAACACGTTCATTCGAAGAATATTATACTAAATTGGAACAGATAGAAGAAAGAATCGCTACATTTGCAGTAACTTGTGCAGAAAAATTACGCAAACAAAATTCTACTTGCAACGCCTTAGTTGTTTTTATTCGCACAAACAGAAAAAGAAAAAACTTACCGCAATATCGAAAAAATATTTTTATTCCTTTACCGTTTGCAACCAACTCGGGGATTGAAATTTCTAAATTTGCAATTTCGGGATTGCGACAAATTTTTGAAAAAGGTTATTTATACAAAAGAGCAGGCGTTATTGTAACTGAAATTAGAAAAGAAAGCGAAATACAGATTGAATTATTCCAAAATTCAAATCCGAAACACAAACCATTGATGGAAGCAATAGATAAACTAAATAATTCAATCGGACAAGACAAAATCAAGTTAGCAAGTCAAGACCCGCAAAGAACTTGGAAAATGAAACAAGAAAGACTTTCACCAAGATATACAACACACTTTAGTGAAATATTAAATGTTAAGGCAAAATAAATTTAAGTGAAATATTCTTAATAAGCTTATAAAATTAGTCTTGGAATATTACCATACTATAACAAACAAAAAGTAATTACTACTTAACAAGAACCATTTTTTTAATACAGCTTAAAGAATTCGTTCGCAACTCATAAAAATAAATACCGCCGGATAAATTTTCAGCATTAAAAACAATGTTATAATTACCAGCACCTTGCTTATCCTTCACAAATGATTTTACCTCTTTTCCAAGAACATCAAAAATTTTCAACTGAATTGAAGAAGTAATTCCGTTTTGTGATTTCGGAATCGTATAACTTATTGTGGTAGTAGGATTAAAAGGATTAGGATAATTCTGCTTTAACGTAAATTCAGTAGAATAATTATGATTTCTATTATTTAAAGAGGTTAAAAAATCACTATCAGGATAATAAGGTCGCGTAATTACGCCTTCATTACTGAACAAATTTGAAAGTTCAGAATCTTTCAAAATTTCTCTTATACTTAAAGTATCACCGTTAACAATAGCATAATTGTAGATAAAGCGTATGCCGTGCGAATAATCCACATACATGGAATTGTGTCCATTATAAAGCGGCTGAATAGGATTGTTTATACCTCTGTGCCAACCATAAATTACAACAGGATCAAAACCTCTATTGTGATTATAAATTTTATTTGAAATAATAATATCTTTTTTATGTCCCGCTATAATATTATTCTCTTCCCTATCCAAATTAATTTCTTCAATTTGCTTTTTGATAGAATCCGTGTGTTGAAAAAATACCTGCATAGTTGTCATTTTATCTGAAGGCGGTATCGGTTGAGGAATCAGCTTAATTTCGGAATTGTTATAAATTATATCTACAAGTTTTTTTGTCGGCAGCATACAATTAAACTTATCAGACAAAAATTGTGCAGTTGAAGGAGTTATAGGAATATACAAATAATCTTCATCAGAACCGATTGCCAAATAATCGAGAGCAACAAAACAACGAACTTTATAAGTTTTATTGTTTATAATTTTTGTAAAATCTATAGCTTTCAAATTACGAGAGAATGATGGAGCATTCCCTGAAATAAGTTCTTTTACTATTGCTTTTTCTCTATCGATTAAGTTTAGATTTTTAGCTTGATTAACAAACTCCGAAGCACTTGCAGCCTCTTCAGGTCGTTTCGGTATTTCAAGAAAAATTAATGTATCGTTAGTTTGTGCAAAAACTAATAACACTTTAAGAAAAGTAATTACAAAGAAAATATTTTTTTTCATGTCCATTCTTGTCTGATAATAGATTTTGGTTTATTTAAGATTCTACTCATCTACTAAATCATAAACTCTCACATAATCAACAAGCCAAGTATCAGGTAAACTGGCAGTTTTTATATTGCCTGCCCATTTTCCTACTTCATCAGAAATTTTAATATACAAAGGAACTTTACAAACTCCACCCGCATCGGTTTTCCATGTTTGAATTCCATCAATATAAAAAGTATAACTATTTTCTTGCCACCATACTCCAACGGTATGAAATTCTTGATCTAATTTAAAAATATCTGCGTATTTATGAGCCGATTTATGATGTGCCCCGTAACCATCCCAGTGTAGTGTATGATAAAGTTTATTATCGGTAGGACTAATTTTTTCAAAGATGTCAATTTCAGTACCGTCAACCCCCTCATTACCAACATTAGCTACTCCATCATTAAACAACCAAAATGCCGACCAATGACCAACTTCTTTTTGAAACTTTACACGAATTTCAAAATAACCGTATTTTTTTTCATACTTTCCTCTGGTACGTATTGCCCCGTCAATATATCTATTTTTAACCGAATCATAGTAAACTAACATTTTTAAATAACCATTTCCATCTAAAAGGGCAGCATCATTACGCCAATACCCATCTTTACGGGGTTGATCAATACCTGGTTTTTGCCAAGTAACATGCGACCATTTTGAAGTATCAATTGTTATCCCGTCAAATTCATCATTCCAAACTAAATTCCACTTTTTACCAGTAGGTACTTGTGGTAAAAATTCTTGTTCAATTTTTTTATCTTCTTTTTCTTTCTCTACATCGTTTATTGTTTCTTTACATGCAGAGACTATTGCTATTATAATAAAAAATGTAACAACTATTTTTTTCATGATTTTTTTATTCTCATCTTATTTTTATTTTAACTTAAATTAAGTTTTCTAAAATAATATTACTTTCGTTTCAAATTACTATATGTAAATTATTTTCCTCCAAACTCTAATAAAAATCCTTTAATAAATTTATTTATATTTCCATCCATAACGCCTTGTGTATCAGAAGTTTCAATATTGGTTCTATGATCCTTAACCATGTTGTATGGATGAAAAACATAAGAACGAATCTGACTTCCCCACTCAATCTTCATTTTCGATTTTTCAGTTTCTTCTTGTGCTGCTTCTTGTTTTTCTAATTCAAGTTGATATAATTTTGATTTTAGCAGCTTCGTGGCATTGGTTCTGTTTTGCAATTGTGATCTTTCGCTTTGGCATGCAGCAACTGTCCCCGTAGGTTCGTGAGTAATACGCACAGCTGTTTCCACTTTATTTACATTTTGTCCGCCTTTACCTCCCGAACGATAAGTATCAATTTTCAAATCGGCAGGATTTATTTCTATTTCAATTGAATCGTCAATTTCAGGAATAACAAAAACAGATGCGAAAGAGGTGTGGCGGCGTTTATTGGAATCGAAGGGCGAAATTCTAACAAGACGATGAACACCTATTTCAGCTTTGGCATAACCATAAGCATAATCACCAGAAATTTCGAGAGTTACACTTTTTATTCCGGCTCCGTCTCCATCAAGAATATCTATTATTGTAATTTTAAAGTCGTTTTGTTCACCCCAACGAAGATACATTCTCAATAACATATCAGCCCAATCTTGAGCTTCAGTTCCACCGGCTCCCGAGTGAATTGTCATTATACAGTTTCTATCATCATCTCTTCCACTAAGCATACTTTTAAATTCTAAGTTAGAAATTTCTTCTTGAGAAGTTAGAAGTTCTTTTTCAATTTCGGATATTAGTGATTCATCCTCTTCAAGTTCGGCAAGTTCAATAAACTCTTCTAGATTTTTGAGTTTGTGATTTATATCGTTATAAACATTTACCCAATTTTCCAAACGTTTAATCTTCTGTAAAATTTTTTGTGCTTCTTTTTGATCATTCCAAAAATTTGCTTCTTCGGTAGTTTTTCTTAATTCATTTATTTGTTTTTCTTTTTTGTCGATGTCAAAGATAACCTCGTAATTTTTCTAACTTTTCTTTTAGTTCATCTTTTTGTTTGGCTTGTTCTTCGAACATATTTTCCTCAATTAAATATTTACTTTCATTTAAAATTTTCAGTTTAAGATATCTTTCAAATGATTTGAAATCTTTGATGTTTGTTATTATTTATCACCTTATCAAGGCGTATTATTATAGCAAAAATACACATTAATATATTTCATCGCAATACTTGTTGTTTATGTTTGTTTGAATATAAAAAAATTGAGTGAAGATTAGAAAACTTTCGAAGATGATAATAGAAAAAGAGAACTTGAACAAGTTTCTTGTTAACAAAACCAGGAAATTTGATTTGGTAGTATAAAACCGTAATTTTTCAATATAATTTTCCATCAATATTTAATAATTTAGGTTGTAAAAAAGAAAAAATTTTATACTATATTATCTTCTTAGAATAATAAAGAAAATTTTAATCAAAGCAATTTATAATTACTGAATACAGATTTTTTTGTTCTATATCTTGGACATGTATTATTAGTTTCATTTTAATAAGTTGTTAATGCTTTTTTTTATTAATTTCATCAATTAAATTTAATACTTAAAAAAGTTCTCTTATGAAAATTGGAATAACTTGTTACCCTACTTACGGCGGAAGCGGAGTTGTGGCAACGGAACTCGGTAAAAGTTTAGCAAATCTTGGTCACGAAGTTCATTTTATTAGCTATGCTCTACCACATCGATTAACAAATTTTATTGAAAATATTTTTTATCACGAAGTAGAAATTACCAACTATCCCTTATTAGAACATCAACTCTACGGTTTGGCTTTAACAAGTAAAATGTTAGAAGTTATTGAATATGAAAATTTGGATTTACTTCATGTGCACTATGCAATTCCACATGCTACGAGTGCTTACCTTGCTAAACAAATTCTAAATAAAAAAGGCAGAGATATAAAAATAATTACCACTTTACACGGTACAGATATAACCTTGGTTGGTCTTGAGCCTTCTTTTCTTCCACTAGTAAAATTAAGCATCGAAGAAAGTGACGGAGTTACAGCGGTTTCGAGATTCTTAAAGGAGAAAACCATTACAAACTATCACATAAAAAAAGATATTGAAGTTGTTCATAATTTTATAGATACGGAAGTTTACAAGCCTGTTTGTAATGAACAATTTAAAAAACACATTGCACCAAACAACGAAAAAATACTTATTCATACATCTAATTTCAGATCAGTAAAAAGAGTTTGCGATACAATAAGAACATTGAACATTGTGCGCAAAAAAATCCATGCAAAATTATTGCTTATTGGCGATGGACCCGATCGATCGGAATGTGAAAGATTAGCAAGAGAATTACAATTAGAGAAGGATGTAATTTTTCTGGGCAAACAAGACGGACTTGAAAAACTACTTAGCGTTGCAGATATTTTTTTGATGCCCTCACAATCAGAGAGTTTTGGCTTATCTGCTCTCGAAGCAATGGCATGCGGCATACCTGTTATAAGTAGCAGCGTAGGCGGATTACCTGAATTAATTGTCCATAATAAAACGGGCTTTATTGCAGAGTTCGGAGATGTAGATAGAATGGCAAAATATACTTTAGAACTTTTAACTAAAAAGAAAAAATATAATTCATTTTCTAAGTTTTCGAGAGAAAGAGCAATAAATGTTTTCGAGAAAGATTTGATTGTACCAAAATATATTAAGTACTATGAAAAGATATTAGCGAGTTAAAACCTCCGTGCTTACACACACGGAGGCATAATTATTTAAGATTTCTGAATAATCGGAGTTTTTCCGATGCTGTAATGCGTAAATCCCATCTGTTTGGTTTTTCTTCTGTTGAAAACATTTCTGCCATCAAAAATAATTGGAGTTTTTAAGGACTCTTTAACTTGTACTAAATCTGGATTATTAAACTCATTCCATTCAGTTAACACTAGCAAAGCATCGGCATCTTTTACAGCATCATATTGATTTTTAACATATCCAATTCTATCTTGTAAATAAAACTTAGCATTTTCCATTGCTTCAGGATCGTAGGCAGTAACAGTTGCACCTAATTTAAGAAGTTCATTTATGATAACTACAGAAGGAGCTTCCCGCATATCATCAGTATTCGGTTTAAACGCCAAGCCCCAAACAGCAAACTTCTTACCTTCAACTTCATTATTAAAGTGTTTAAGAATTTTTTTAACAATCACCATTTTTTGATCTTTGTTTACCTGATCAACCATTGAAAGCAAACGCATTTCCGAACCTTTTTCTTTCGAGGTTTTTATTAGAGCATTAACATCTTTGGGGAAACATGATCCGCCATAACCAATACCTGCATAAAGAAATTTCTTACCGATTCTTGTATCGCTACCCATTCCTTTACGAACCAAATCAACGTTTGCACCAACTTCTTCACAGAAGTTTGCAAGTTCATTCATAAATGTAATACGCATAGCAAGATAAGAGTTTGCTGCATATTTTGTTACTTCAGAACTTTCAGGATTCATTTCAATAATTAAACTGCCGTGAGAGGTAAACGGATAATAAAGAGATTTCATTTTTTTCATTGCTTGTTCTGTTGAAGCTCCAATAACAATTCTGTCGGGCTTCATAAAATCTTCAACAGCATAACCTTCTCTTAAAAATTCAGGGTTAGAAACTACTTCAAAATTTTTCACATTGTGGTTTTTAATAATATTTGTAATATCAGCTGAAGTGCCAACCGGAACCGTACTTTTGTTTACTATAAGTTTGAAATCATGATCCGGGTTTTCTGCTAATATTTTACTAATATCATTAGCAATTCCACGTACATATTTTAAGTCTGCAGAACCATCTTCCCCTTGAGGTGTAGGAAGACACAACATAATAATTTCCGAGTTAAGAACCGCACTTTTCAAATCATCAGTAAAAGTCAGCCTTTTTTTAGCTATGTTCCTATAGAATAAAATATCCAAGCCGGGCTCATATATAGGTACTTCGGCATTTTTTAATTTTTCTAATTTCTCGGGATTATTATCCACGCAAATAACATCATTACCCATTTCTGCAAAGCATGTACCGGATACAAGTCCTACATATCCACTTCCTATTACTGCTAATTTCATTTAGTTTCCTTTCTTTTTTAATCAATTTACTTAATTTATTTTTTTAATTTTATCTTTAATTCTATTAGAAATTATCGAACTTTTAACTTTTCAGTTTATTTTAAATTTGAAGTTTTAGAAAAAATATTTTCTGTTGAAATTAATATTTTGGATTAGAATGCCAATTATATGCTGATGCAATAATATCTTTCAAATTATATTTTGGTCTCCAATTTAATACTTTTTCCGCTTTACTATTATCTGCAACCAAAATTGCAGGATCGCCCGCTCTTCTTTCAACAATCTCACAATTTATCTTGGTTTTTGTTATTTCTTCTGAAGTTTCTATTATTTCTTTAACGGAAAATCCAGCACCGGTTCCAAGGTTTATTACTTCGGATTTTTTATTAGAACTTAAATAATTAAGAGCTTTAAGGTGTGCATCTCCTAAATCATTTATATGAATATAATCCCTTATGCAGGTTCCATCTTTGGTGTCATAATCATCACCAAAGATAAAAACTTTGTCTCTTTTGCCCAAAGCAGTGTTTAACACTATAGGAATCAAGTGAGGTTCGGGTTCATGACTTTCACCGATATTACCTGAAAAATCCGCTCCTGCAGCATTAAAATATCTTAAACAAACCGATTTCAAATTATACGCTTCATCAAAATCTCTTAGCATATTTTCAATTGTTAATTTTGTTTGTGCATAGGGATTTATGGGATTGGTCGGCTGATTTTCATTAATTGGAATTTCTTTGGGATTCCCGTACAAAGAACATGTCGATGAAAAAACAAACTTCTTGATACCTGCTTCAACAACTGCTTTAATTAAATTAAAGCTACCAACCACATTATTTTGATAATAAAGCATTGGATTTTCAACAGACTCACCCACATAAGCAAAAGCTGCAAAATGAACAACGGCTGTAATTTTTCTTTGTTGTAGAACATTTAACAAATTATCATAATCTAATAAATCAACAATTTCAAGAGGAACATTATCGGGAACGGATTCTTTGTGTCCTCTCGATAAATTATCTAGAACGACACATTCAATATTATTTTTATGTAAAATATTTACAAAATGCGAACCAATATAGCCTGCTCCGCCTGTTACTAAAACTTTCAAGAAAACCCCATATTTTTAATTTTACTAACATTAATAATAACATCATTTTTTTTTTATTACCATTATTTTTTAAAAATATAATAACAATATAATTGATAATTATAAAATAATATTTTAGCTTGCATCATAAAATAATTTTAATTTAATATGAATACACCAACAAGTAAACAACAAGCAAAAAACGTAGCAGAATTAACATGCAAATTGGCAAGAGCATGTGTAAAAAAAGAAACAAGTTTCGCATCATTATTTAATCTGACACCCACAGAATTAAGATGTTTAAGAATGTTCAGTAAAAAAACTACCGTTTCAATTAAAGAAATGATTAATGAATTGGAGATAAGTGCTGGAAGAGTAACCCACATTCTAACCAGCTTAGAGGATAAGAAATATATTACCAAAAGAGTAGATAAAAAAGACAAAAGAAATCATTTGGTTGATTTAACATCTGAAAGTAAGGTTTTTATTGACGAATTAACCGAAAAGCACATAGAACTGAATCAAAATATTTTAAACAAAATAACTTCTGATGAACGAAAATTAATTACCAAAGTTCTTACTCGACTAATTGATGAATTAGAACAATGGAATAAATTAAATAAAGAAAAATTAACAAAATAAATATTACTTTTACTCGAGTTATTCAGTATAAAATTTTACGTATATTTCTTTATGACTATCTCTTTAAGTTTTAACAATATTCACTTAAGTTCTTATAAAAATAATTTTAGTAGAATTTTATATGAGTAACAAAAAATATTTTATAAAGAAAACCTTTAAATAATGCAGCTTTTCATTATTAACTAATCTTTTAAGTATATTAGTACCCACAAAAATATTGGAGTTAAAATGGCTAATTTAATATCAGAAAAAGACTTAAACACTTGGGCGGATTACCTATTAAATTATTCTTTGGGCGGAATTTCCAAAGATGATGTAGTTATGGTAAAAGGTGAAAAAATCTGTTGGGAACTTATTTCCGTTTTGCAAGATAAGATTTTTGCAGCCGGAGCAATTGCAGACATTAATATAATTCCACCAGATAATGATAGAGGCAAAGTTTGGGGTTCCTCAATTGCAAGACATGGCTCTGTTGAACAAATTAACAAAGTTCCACAATGGCAGATTGACCGTTACAAAAATATGACAAAATACATCGAAATTCTCGGAACGGAAAATCCTGAATTCTTCACTAATCAAAAAGAAGCACTTGCTCAAGCTGTTATGAAATCTGATGAACCGCTTAAAGAAATAAGATTGAGCAAACCATGGGTACTTACTCTATTCCCTACTCAATCTTTTGCCGATATGGAAGAACTGAGTTTGGAAGATTATACAAAAGTAATTGTAAATGCTTCCATAATCAATCCTCAGCTTCTCGAAGATGTTGAAGAAGACATTTATCAACTTATGAACAAAAGTAAAACTATAAAAATTGAAACGGAACATCCTGATTCAGGAAAAATTCTTGAGTTAAAAATGAATATTTCGGATCATAATATTGTTAAGTGTACCGGTAAGAGAAATTTCCCCGATGGCGAAGTTTTTACAAGTCCTGATGCAAACACAGTTGAAGGTGAAATTTTTGTAGATCTTCCGGTTTTTCAAGGTGGTAATTTAATCGAAGGAATTTACTTAAAATTTGAAGAAGGAAAAATTATAAACTATTCCGCAAAAAAAGGAAATGATATTTTAAAGAAAATAATTGAAACCGATGAAGGTTCTCACAGGCTTGGAGAAGTTGCACTTGGAATGAATAATGGAATAGAAAAAGTTCTAAAACATCCTCTCTTTGTTGAAAAAGTCGGTGGAACTCTACACATTGCAATCGGGGCAAGTTACGAAGAATGCTACCATTTCGATAAAATGAGTAAAGATGAATATTTGAAAAAAGGAATTCTAAATAAATCAGCCCAGCATGTTGATATTGTTACTGATTTCAGATTAGGAGGATCTGGCAGAGCTGTATATTTAGATGATATAAAATTAGAACAAAAAGACAATATTTGGATAGTTCCAAAATAAATTATGAAAAATAAATGAAAATTAATGTAAACTCGGAAATTGGTGAAATTGAAGGTGTAATTATTCATACTCCCGGTCCGGAGGTTGAAAATATGACACCAAAAAATGCAGAAAGAGCTTTGTATAGCGACATACTTAATCTTTCCGTTGCTTCAAGTGAATATAGTCAATTTCAAAAACTCTTAAATAAAATAACAAAAACTTATACTGTTTCTGATTTGTTAAAAGTTGTTGTAGAGAATAAAGATGCAAAAAATAATCTTATCACAAAGATTTGTAAAAACGAAAAGAAAAATGAACTCATAGATGAACTGCTCGATAAAAATAATGAAGAACTTGTAAAAGAATTGATAGAAGGGGTTCCAATTAATAAAAATAGTAATCTTACTAATTTTCTAACGGAAGACAGATATAAACTTCGCCCACTACACAATTTCTTTTTCACACGCGATGCTTCAATTTCAATAAATGACAAAGTTCTTATAGGAAAACTTGCAAATAAAGTTAGAGAACGCGAAGCAATTATTATGGAATCTATTTTCGAATGCAATAAACTCTTTGAAACTAAAACTATTAATACTGAAAGTTCTATTACTCCCGAAAATATTACCATTGAAGGTGGTGATGTTCTGATTGCTCGTGAAGATATAATTCTTATTGGCATTGGTGCAAGAACTACAACTCAAGGAGTTGATTTTTTAATTGAATACTTCAAAAAACAGAAGAAAAAAATAAATATTCTTGTTCAAGTGTTGCCATTAAAACCGGAATCATTTATACATCTCGATATGGTTTTCACATTTTTGGATAAAGATAAATGCTTAGTTTATCCGCCTGTTATTCTTAATCAACATGCATTTGAAACTGTTAATATTTGTGTTGATAACGGTAAAGTACATATAAGAGAAGAAAAAAATCTCATTGAGGGATTAAGTAAATTAGGCATACAACTTAAACCTATTTACTGCGGCGGAAATAATGACGAATGGATTCAAGAAAGAGAGCAATGGCACAGTGGAGCTAACTTTTTTGCTGTTGGTCCCGGTAAAGTTCTTGGCTATGATAGGAACCAATATACGCTTGCAGAAATAAACCAAAACGGTTTTGAAATTTTAAGAGCTAAAGACATAATTGCAGAAAGAGTAGAACTTAAAGATTATAATAAATACGTTGTCACGATTGAAGGAGCAGAACTGGCAAGAGGTGGAGGAGGCTGCCGCTGCATGACAATGCCGATCAATAGAAAAAATATTTAAATTAATTTAGAACCTGTTTAACAAATTGCAGAAAGCCGGAATATGCTTTTTGATTTCATTGAGGTTTCAATTTTTTGCCTAATTACAATAAATTTAAAGCAAACAAGGCTTCATCATTAAGTTGATGAAGCCTTGTTATTAAAACTAAATAACTAAATTTATTTCAATAAAGTCATTTTTTTAGAAATACTTACATCTCCTGCATTTAATTGATAGATATACATTCCACTTGCTAATTTTGAAGCATTAAAATCAACATTGTAAGTACCTGAGTTCAATTGTTTATTAACTAAAGTTGCAACTTCTTGACCAAGTATATTGAATACTTTTAAAGTAACCTTACTTGATTTTGTAAGTTTAAAGTTAATTTTGGTTACAGGGTTAAAAGGATTAGGATAATTTTGACTTAATTCAATTTTATTCGGAATTACATTATCAATCTTTTCTAAACCTGTAAGCCATTCTTGTTTCTTTTCAGGGAACCAGTTTAAGTCACCAAGAGGAAAACCTTTTGTACTTGCTGTTAGAAGTGTAGAATTGGTATATGCTAAATCTTCAGGTAATGGCCATGCCGGAGGGTAAGTCATTTTATATGTCCATCTGTCTGCAGTTATTTTTTTATGTAATATTTCATCTAATTTCCAAATCACACTATCAATATGACTAACAACATCAGCACCTTTGAAATCTGGATTTTCGTTCCAAATAGTTAATGTATCAATAACTACTCCGGGAGAAACTTTTTGTAATTTACCGTTTCGAATAATTTCCATTGTATAACGATTTATGAATTGAGGTCTTTCAAATCTATGAAGGACTTCATGACTATAAGGAAATGCCACTGTTATTTTTGATGTAACCGTATCGTTGTACGCATCTATATAATTATATAATTCTTCAGGATAATAATATGCATTATGATTCACTTCGAATTTTCTCAAAGCATCGCTAACCATACTTGGTTGTACGGTTTGAGCAGTATCAACAATGTAAGATACTCCTCTACCAAAATATTGTGTAGTATCATTATAAGTAATTGTATCGGGAATATTAACTACGATTACACCACTTGATATTGTATCAGGTCGTGGATAAAACCAATCTCCATACACAGCTTGTTTAAATCCAGCATTAGTAAAAGCAGAATAAACTATATTATTGGTTATTTCAATATTAGTATTATATGCTGTTAAAAAAGTATTACCTATTCCATATACGATTGTATTATGATCGAAAACACCGTGATTTACATAACCGCTAACACCAAAAATATAAGCTCCGCAAGCCATAAATGAGTTATTTACAAATTTAATAGTATCTAATGGTGTTGTATTTGAAACTGTTTTAAAAGCTTGCCCGTATAACCAAGAACCACCAGGGAACTGGATATTACGGAATTTAGAATCTTGTACATCAATATTACTCCAAGCTCCTGCCTTGGCAACTTGAATGCCTCTGGCACCGTATCCATCAAAGATACAATTTCTAATTTTTAAGTTCATTTTATTATTTACGGTAATTCCCGAATTGGCTGCTAAACTAATTTCACCATCTTGCTTAATGCCAAGGAAGTAAATATCATGGAACTCAACATTTGCATTTTTACCAAATAGTTCAACGAATCGTCCAATTGATGAATTATCCTCATTGATACCGGGTGCTAAAATAGGTGGTCTTCCTTCACCATCAGTAGCAATCATTTTAAAGGAACCATTAATTTTAATAGTCTCTTTCAAAATATAAAAAAAGCCTCTTTGTAAACGATATACTCTGTTTTGGTTAGCAATTACACCACCTTCTACTGTGTCGGCATTAATTACTGCACTTAAATTAGCTGCAGATTCAGCCCCAAGGTCTAATGTATCTGTTTGAGCTGATAAAAAAGTTGGTAAAGTAAATAATACCAACAAGCTTAGAAAAATTGTTAATTTGTTTTTTTTCATTTTTAACTCCTGTTTTATTTGTATATAATATTTGTTTGTAATACCTAAGTAAATCTTCTACCTCCTTTTTATTTATTATAATTGCAACTTTATTCCTAAATCTCCTGACATACCATAGTGTCTCTGTGCAGCAGGGTAAGCAGTTTTTTGATTAAGATCGGTTTCTTCTTCAGCCGTAATATTGTTCAGGTTAAAATAAACTTGAATTCCATACCAAGGTAGTTTTTGCTTAACAGAAAGGTCTAACCTAAAATATTTATCGGAATGAGTTCTTTCCTGCAGCCAAAAATTTGGTCTTTTAAAGACATTATCTTGATAAAAAGCTGAAAGTCTGCCGGAAAATCCTCCATAATCGTATCCAATAGATAAATTTATTATGTCTTTGGGTTGATTTAAAAGTCTTGCTACATAAAAAGTATCTATGTATTTATATTTTTCTGTACCCGTTGCCGGATCAAAGCCAAGTGATCGTCTTTCTGTTCTCGGATATTTGGCATCAGAAAAAATATGTGTATAATTTATATTGAACACTATTCCTGATAGAAAACCGGGTAAATACCAGAAATGTGTTTGCCAATCAACTTCCACACCATATACATTAATTTTATGCTTATTGTTAATATAAGTATAAAAATTTCTGCCTGCAACAAATCCGGGGGGAATTTCAGGATACTTTTCAGCTATTTCTTCTTTTGTAGGGAATCTTTTTCCGGCACTAAAGATTAAATCAGTAATATTTTTATTGAAACCATTAATTGTAAATAAGCCTATTTCGTTATTAAATATAGAAAGAGCTAAGTCAAAGTTTTCTGATTTTGCAGGTTTTAATCTAAAATTGTTATAGGAAATAGAATTTTGTCCTATGAGGTATCTTGGAGTTATTCTACTGAATGCAGGGTAATTGAGTGTATTAGTATAAGCAAAATGAATTTGGAACCAAGTAAAAGGTCTATATTTTAAATGTACCATTGGTAAAAAATAACCATGGGATAACTTTTCTGTAACAATAGTGTCTTGTAAATCACCTGCTACTAATGCTAATCCTCTGCTGCCTGTAAATTCAGTAGTTAAATTTTGATATCTTACACCGGGTGTAAGTGTTAATTGTGTACCCAAATTAATTGACGCCATTATATAACCGGCACTTTTTGTTTCAGAGCCTGTATAATCCGATGTCTTCGAAGATGCTCTTAGTTTTTTGAACCCAACTTGATCTATGTTTTTACCGGCATTTGCACGAGCTATCTTAGATGCTTTTAGAATCATATCTAAATCAGCAGGTTCACCCATTGTATAATCACCTTTTAAAAATTTTCCATAGTCATAATCTTTTGTAATAAAGTCATAATAAGATAAAGTTTTTAATGGACTACCACTACCACCAAGTGCTACAGGTTCTACATTTAACTGCTCTGCTAGAGCAAGTGCTACTGTTTGACCATCATCAAACATGCTTCCATACCAATATTCACGATCATAGGAACGATCTCTATATTGATAAGCACCACCAAATTTTATTTTACTTGTTAAAATATCGCCTAAATTTAAGTCTGTAGTAAAATTAACAGACCCTGTATAAGCTCTATCTTTGGTAATATTATTTTCATAACCTATACTCAACAAATATGCTGATTGTGCTGATCTAGTCATATATGTTGCAAGTTCTTTGGGATGCATTTTTCTTAATTCAGGCACCAAGGTAGCATCAACAGCATTTAATTGAGGGAAATTAAATCTTGCAGTACCAGGTGCTTCTCTTTCTGAATAAGAATGTGAAAATTTTATGTCAGCTTGAAAAATTGATATATCTTGCTTTATGCTCAACAAATTACTGTAGTTAACTAAAGTGAACGGATCGTTTAAGATGCTATAAGTTAAACTGCCTGCATCAGAAGGAAAAGACTCGGAACGTTTTGTCACCTTTGTGTCACTAATACTAAGAAAATTCATAAATCCTATATCACCAGTACTGTGCTCATAATCAAAAGTTACAGTTCCGCCATATCGATTTCTAATTCTGTGTACATCTGTTAAGGACATATTAGAAAGTAGAGGTATTCCGTCATCACCATGCGTTTTGTCTTCCAAAACATAACCAACACCCAGTATGTTGGAACTTAGATTTTTTTCTTCAACATTACCTTGAATGAAAACACCAAGTCTTTCGTCAAAGTAACGTCTTTCAACAGAACCCACCAATTTATAATCACCATAGGTACTTTTTAATCCATTATAACTTCCTTGACTAATTAATTCTACCCCCGATAAATAATTATTAAAAATATTAGTTCTGTTTTTTTTACCCTTCGCAGCTTTTCTCATTCCAAAATTAACTACACCACCAATAGCTGTTGCATCCATATCAGGTGTTATTGCTTTAATAACTTCAATACTTCCTAACATATTAGAAGAAATCATACTTAAATCAGTTCCTCTATCGCTTAAGCCTGAAGGAACATTACCGGAGAGCTCCACACCATCTATTGTAATTTGATTATACTGAGGTGATAACCCACGAACAACTACTCGCGAACCCTCACCTCCGGTTCTTATCAAGGAAATACCGGGAAGACGGCTAACAGATTCAGCTGCATTTGCATCAGGTAACTCTTGTATTTTTGCAGAAGATACAACATTTTTAACAGATGTTGAATTTAATTGAGCATTTATTGCATGTTGTTGTCCTTGAACTTGAGCGGTAACAACAACATCTTCTATACCTTCTATGCTCTCTGGAGTTAAACGAAAATCTTTCTCAATCATTTTATTTAGTAAGATTTCAATTTTTAATACTATCGGTTTATACCCCAAGTAAGAAATTTTGACATTATATGTTCCAACGGGGATATTTCTTAAAATATAATTTCCTTCAAAATCTGTAGAAGCTCCAAAGCCCGTAGAGATAAAAACAATATTGGCATATGGCAAAGGATCTTTTGTTTGATCATCTAAAATTTTTCCTTTGATACCACCTGATTGAGCCAGTAATAGATTGGAAAAACAGAGAAATAAAATAAAATTTATGATTAAAAATTTGTATAATTTTCTTTCCACTTAGCACCTCAAAAGTTGTTCAACGCTTATTATTAAAATTTTTTATTATTTATTTATATTAAACAAAAACAATATAAAAGACAAATCAAATTTGGTTAGTTTACCGACAATGAAAAAATCATATTATTTTACAGAAAGGCTATAATAATTAACCTTCTCCAGCTTTTCTTTTATTAACATTTCCTCTTCTTTCCAAAAAGTAAACCCGCATTTTCCCAAAACTCTTATTGAAGCTGTATTCTTCGGTTTCACACGAGCAGAAATTTCATTTAGCCCTAATTCTGTTTTGCTTATTTTTATTATTTTTTTTATTGCTTCTGGGATATATCCTCTGCCCCAAAAATATTCATTAAGTATATACCCGATTTCTCCTTTATTATCTTCTTCATCTAAACTTACAAAACCTATCGTTCCAATAACTTTATCGGTTCCCTTTAGACATATTCCCCAAGAGGCAGGTTCATTTTTATTGTATGCTTCAAAAATTTTAAACAAATATTCTAAAGTATCTGAAATTGTTTCGTGAGCATCCCACAGAACATGTTCGGCAATTTTTGGATTTTGAGCATACTCAAAGATTGCATCCTTATCAGTTGATTTTAACTTTCGTAAAACTAATCGCTCTGTTGTTAAAGTCGGCAAGTCCAAAAAAAAGTGGTCTATCAATTTCATCTCAATTTTTGTATTATATAAGTTTAAATTTACAAATTTTATTATGTTTGGAGAAACAATGATTAGTAAAGATTTGCTCGAAGTTTTATGCTGCCCTCTTACTAAATCCGATTTGATATTAGATGGAGATTATCTCATATCAAGCGATAAGGAATCGAGAATGCGTTATAAAATTAAAAACGGGATACCAATTTTACTTATTGACGAAGCTGAGAAATTAAGCTTAAACGAATGGCAAAAAATAATGGAGAAACAAAAGTGAATTTAGAGTTTAAAGTTTTTAATTTAATATTACAATCATGATCACAAAAAGTAACAAAAGTGAATTTGAAACTTATCTGACTGATGCTGCTAATTTTAAGGGTAATTGCAATAAATTAATTATTCCCGAAAATGAGGATGAATTGCTTAGTATTGTTAAAGATGCATATCAAAATAATATTACACTTACAATTTCCGGAGCAAGAACGGGACTTAACGGCGGCTGTGTCCCAAATAACGGAATTTTAATTTCAACGGAAAAATTAAATAAAATTATTTCTTTTAATGAAACCGAAAAAACAATTATAGTGCAGCCGGGTTTTATGTTATCGGACTTACAAAATTTTGTTGAAGAAAAAAATCTTTTTTATCCTCCTGACCCGACAGAAAACAATTGTACAATTGGTGGAACAGTTGCGAACAATTCATCAGGAGCAAGATCCTTTAAATACGGTTCTACAAGAAATTTTATAAAATCATTAAAAATTATTCTTTCGAACGGAGAAAAAATATTTCTTAAAAGAAATCAAATTATCTCCGATCAAAATTCTCTAATAATTAAAACTCAAACCAATAAATTATTAGATATTAAATTGCCTAGATATAAACAACCTAACGTAAAAAATACTGCGGGATATTTTAATAAATCCGGAATGGATGCAATAGATTTATTTATCGGTTCAGAAGGTACGCTTGGAATAATTTATGAAATTGAGCTTCAATTAATTGAATTACCTAAAAATATTTTATCGATGATAATCTTTTTTGAGAATGAGCAAGATATTTTTTCTTTTGTTAGTGAAATGAAAAGTTTATCTCTAAATTCTGAAAGCATAATTGATTTTAGGGAAATTGAGTTTATAGATGATAACGCTCTAAACTTAATCAAAACGGATTATCCCAATATCCCAACTAATTCCAAAGGAGCGATTTGGATTGAACAAGAATATAATAAAAAAGATGAAGATGACTTAATTTTTGAAATCCAAGAACTGATTGAAAAACATAATGGCAACGAGGAAAATATCTGGTTCGCATTTGATAACAACGAAAGAGAAAAACTTATTGCTTTCAGACACCAAATACCGTTATCTGTTAATGAAATTATTTCGAGAAGAAATTTAGTGAAAGTCGGAACTGATACTGCTGTACCCGATAACAAATTAGTTGATTTTTATAATTTCGCCTGCCAAATAATAAAGAAGAATGAAATTGAATATGTCGTTTACGGACACATCGGAGATAGTCACTTGCATTTTAATATGCTGCCAAAAAATAATGCGGAATTATTAGCTGCAAAAAAAATATATAAACTAATTTGTGAAAAATCTGTTGAGCTTGGTGGGACCATTTCTGCCGAACACGGAATTGGGAAACTTAAAGCTGAACTTTTACCGATAATGTACACACTTAATGAAATAAAACAAATGGTGGAAATTAAAAAAATCTTTGACCCAAAACTTATTCTTAACAGAGGAAATATTTTTACGGAAGAGAGTTTAGTTAATGAATAAAATATTTCAATTCGTTTTTTTTATTCTTTATCTTACTCTAACTATAAATATTTTTGCTCAATCTAACGTTAGTGATGATAATCAGTTAAAACTTGCAAAATTTTTTGAGACTCAAAATAATTATGCTGAAGCAGAGAAAATATACTCTAAACTTTATAAAAAAAATCCGAAAGATTTTAATTTCTATTCATCTTACTACAATTCTTTAATTAGTCAAAAAAAATACGATGCCGCAAAAACATTAGTCAATAAACAACTTAAAACTTCAACTAATAAAATTAATATCATTTGTGATCTTGGTGAAGTTTATTATTTAACCGGAGATGAAAAGAAAGCCAATGAAATTTGGGATTCAGCTTTGGAAATTGACTCCAACGATCCTTTTTCTTACAAGATAGTCTCTGAATATTTAATTAAGCATAGAAATATAGATAGAGCAATAATTACATTGCAAAAAGGTAATACAATTTCAAAGAATCCGATTATTTTTTCTCACGATGTTGCTCATTTATTTTCCATCACAATGCAGTTTGATAAAGCTGCCGAAGAATATTGCAAAATTTTAAGTGAGAGTCCGAAGCAAATTCATATTGTAAGAATGAGAATATCAAATTATATAAACTCACCGAATGCAAAAGAAATTACATTAAATATTTTAAGAGATTTCTGTGAGGAAGAAAATAAAATTGAATTTTATGAATTGCTAAAAGATTTATATTTTCAAGCAAATGAATTTGAAGAAGCATTCGATATAGTTCTAAGGATTGAAGAAATTCGTGAAAATAACGGCTCCGATATTTTTAATTTTGCAAATAATGCTTCAAGTTTGAATAAACATAAAATTGCAATAGATGCTTACGAATATTTTATTGAAAATTACCCTAATTCGCCGCTTATAAGCCAGTCTGAAATTAATATTATCAGCGAAAAAGAAAAAGAGTTGAACAATAAATCTCTTTCTAACGAAGATTGGAAACCTTTAACAATAAATAAAAACAGTATAAATGAATACAAGGAGCTAATAGCTTCGTACCAAAAAATTGTAACAAAATATCCAAATACCACTTACGAAAAAGAAGCAAACTATAGAATAGCGGAGATTTATCTCAATCAACTTAACGATGTAAATAAAGCTGATAGTATTTTAACAAAGTTAATTGGTACAAACAAAAACTTTTCTGCATATAACAATGCAGAATATTTAATTTCCCAAGTAGCATTAGAGAAAAATGAACTGAGTAAAGCAGAAAATATTTTGCAAAAATTATCAACAAAGCTTTACACTACACCGGAGGGAAAAAATAAAATATTATTTTCTTTAGCTAAAACAAAAATGTGGCAAGGAAAATTTACCGAGGCAATTTCTCTGTTTAATGAACTTGCGAATAATACTAAAGATAAAAATGTAAATGATGCACTTCAATATTCTTTAATAATTTCTACATTTAAATCTGACTCAACCAATTTATTTTTCTTTATAAATTCCGATTATTTAATAGAAAAAAGAAATTTTACCGAAGCTTTAACAAGTTTGAGTAAAATTTCCGAAAATGAAAATTTATTTATCTTAAAAGATTACGCAGCAATAAAATATGCTGAAATCCTTATTGCATTAGATAAATACGAAGAAGCGGGAAAATTTTTAGAAAAAAAACTAAATTCTGATAAAGATAACATCTTTTTGGATAGATATTTATATTTATTAGGTTCAAATTATTTTTATGGTAAAAAAGATAAAAAAAATGCTCTAATCTACTTAACTAGAGTTATTGATGAATTTCAAAATTCTTTTTACTATAACAAAGCAAGAACATTAATTTCAAAAATAAACACGGAGATAGTAAAAACTCTATGAGTGATGCTAAAGACAATACAGTTAAATGTTCCTTTTGTGGAAGAGACGGCAATGAAGTTACAAGCATGGTAGCGGGACCTGAAGTTTACATTTGTGATATTTGCATAAAAACAAGTATTGATATTTTAAAAAACAATCTTGCTAACCATAATAACAAAGAAAATATTGCTAAATCTCTTACTCCCGATATGATTAAAAAAAGTTTAGATGAACACGTAATAGGACAAGATTATGCTAAGAAAATTATTTCAGTTGCCGTTTACAATCATTACAAAAGAGTAAACTTAAATACAACTCTATTTGATTTTGATGATGTAGAAATTGATAAAAGTAATATTCTGCTCATTGGTTCAACCGGAGTGGGTAAAACCTTAATTGGGAAAACTCTTGCCGGTATTCTGGATGTTCCTTTTGCAATTGCAGATGCAACAACTTTAACAGAAGCAGGTTATGTAGGCGATGATGTTGAAACAGTTCTTGTAAGATTATTACAAGCAGCAGATTACAATTTAGAAAAAGCTCAAAAAGGAATTATCTATATTGATGAAATAGACAAAATTGCACGTAAAAGTGAAAGTGCATCAATTACTCGCGATGTTTCGGGCGAAGGTGTTCAACAAGCACTCCTAAAAATTTTGGAAGGAACTGTTGCAGGTGTACCTCCGAGAGGCGGTAGAAAACATCCTGAACAAAGTTTAATAAATATCAATACAAAAAATATTTTGTTTATTCTCGGTGGAGCTTTTGACGGCATAGAACAAATTATTTCAAAAAGATTAAATAAGAATACAATCGGATTTGCTTCACCACAAAACAAAAATAAAGAAATTGCTAAAGATGAACTTTACAGCAAGGTACAACCGGAAGATTTACTTAAATTTGGTTTAATTCCCGAACTTATAGGTAGAATCCCTATAATTGCTCCATTGCATTCACTCGATAAAGAAGCCTTGAAAAGTATTTTAATTGAACCTAAAAATGCTATTCTAAAACAGTTTAAGAAATTATTTTTAATGGAAAGTGTCGAATTGGAATTTGACGAATTAGCAATTGATTCAATAGTACAAAAAGCTATCGCAAGAAAAACCGGTGCACGGGCATTAAGATCAATTGTTGAAAATACGTTGCTCGAAATTATGTACGAACTACCGAATATGGATAATGTTGATAAATGCTTAATAACAAAAGATACTGTAGAAAAAGGCGATCCTCCAATTTATTACGAAACAGATAGAAAATCAGCTTAATAAATATTGTTCTAGTTGTGATTTTATGTCCATAGTGAAACTTCTTCTCTACTAAGAGATACAGAGAGTATAAAGAAGTACTTAGTGTGAATCATTCTCTTTTGGAGAAATTATTCAATGGAAAGAGATAGAAGTAATTCCTAAGATAAATTTTTCACCCCATCAAGGAAAAAATTTATGGATTCTTTACATAATTTCTGTAATCACCAAAAAAATCTTTTTAACTAACTTACTTAAGTTTTAAGAAATTTCTTATGCTTTTTTAGTATTTAATTTATAACTTTTTATTAAAAATTTTCTCAATTAATAATTTACTTTTTTGCAAAACAATCAAAAATCGATTTTATTTACATTATCTGCCGTATTGCTTTGGTCAACTGTAGCAACTGCATTTAAGTTTACATTGCAGGGAATGAATAACATTCAATTGTTATTTTATTCTTCCATAACCAGTACAGTTGTGTTGTTCTTAATAATATTATTTAACAAATCAAATGAAATTAAAAATCTATTTTCAAAAAAACACATTATCTATAATTCTTTATTAGGCTTTACAAATCCTTTCTTGTACTATTTAGTTTTGTTTAAAGCTTACTCCTTGCTGCCTGCTCAAGAAGCAATGCCCTTAAATTATTTTTGGCCCGTTACAATTTCATTGTTTGCCTCTCTTTTTTTAGGACAAAAACTTTTGCCTAAGAATATCTTGGGAATGCTAGTAGCTTTCTTTGGAATTATTGTTATCTCCACAAAAGGGAATTTACTTTCACTAGAGTTTCATAATCTTTATGGCGTAACACTTGCTTTTGGCAGTTCTTTTATTTGGGCTGCTTTTTGGACACTAAATCTAAAAGATAAAAGAAATGAAATTACTAAACTTTTCTCTGCTTTCTTTTTCGGTACAATTTTTATAACAATTTATATTTTAATTTTTGATTCGATCTTTTTAGACAATTATTCATTTTTGTTTGGTGCTGTTTATATTGGTTTGTTCGAAATGAGTATAACTTTTTTTCTATGGCTGAAAGGCTTACAGTTAAGCAGTAACAAATCTAAGACCGCCACATTAGTTTACCTCTCCCCTTTTCTCTCTATGATATTTATCGCTTTGGTACTTGGAGAAGATATTAAAATGTATTCAATTATCGGATTTGTTTTAATACTTAGCGGAATTTTAATTCAACATCTAATAGTAAAAAATGGTAAAATTAAATTTAGTCTAAAGTAAAAATTTCGGTTTTCATTTTTTTTATGTCCATGACAGAACTTTAAATTTGAACCTTATTTGAAAGTTCATTTGTGTCATCGGATTTTATTGGGAAGTTTTTATGAAGTAATTTGCCAACCATATCTACACCTTCAATTATTCCGCCCGCAAAATGACCGTTACGAAACATCTGTTGTATTTTCAAGCTGACTTCCTTCCAAACATTACTTTCAACTTTTTCATTAATTCCTTTATCGGCAAGAATGTAAAATTGACGTTCACCAAGCAGAAAGAACAAGAGTATCCCGGTTTTATCTCTGGTTGTGTGCATCTTCAATCTATAGAATTCTTTTTCGGCAAGTTCTTTTAAATTGGAATTTCGTTCGCTAAATTTTTTATACTCACGTATGCTTACTCTAATCTCACCGGAAGTAATTAATTCAGAGTCCTTAATTTTATTTGATATTCTTAAAAATTCATCGTCATTAAAGAAATGATATAATAATTCTCGCATTTAATAAACCTATGTTATTTGCTTAACAATATAAAATCCTTTCATTAAAATTTAAAGGAAAAAATGGTTGAAATATTTTTCTAATGCTTCGACACTTTAGCTGGAGAGACAATATCAAAATTACTCTGCCATTCTTTCTAGTTAATTAACTACCTAAGTAAATCTCACAATTTTTGAAATAACGGACTTTTAACTTACCAATACAATTGTTTTATCCTTTTCACGATGTTATATTTACGGTAATATAATTATTAATTTATTAAGGAACAAAAATGAAATTAGAACTAAAAAAACTTGATAATTTTCAACCTCGTAAAGGACCAGTTCTGCTTGTAATTATGGATGGAGTCGGTTTTGGTAAACAAGATGACAGCGATGGCGTTTATCTTGCAAAAACTCCAAACTTAGATAAACTTTTAGAACTACCAAATAAAACTCGATTAAAAGCTCACGGAACTGCCGTTGGTCTGCCAACAGACGATGATATGGGAAATAGTGAAGTCGGACATAATGCACTTGGTGCAGGAAGAGTTTTTGCTCAAGGTGCTAAGTTAGTAAACAATTCAATTGCCAGTGGAAATATTTTCGAAACTGAAAATTGGAAGAAAGTAATAGAAATCGGTAAATCCGGAAAAACCGTTCACTTTCTTGGTTTACTTTCTGACGGAAATGTTCACTCTCATATTAAGCAACTATTTACCTTGATTAATAAATGTGCCGAAGAAGGTGTAAAAAAATTAAGGCTTCATGCACTCCTCGATGGAAGAGATGTACCCGGAAGATCTGCACCAAATTATATAAATCCAACAGAAGAACTATTCAAGAAAATAAATGATGAAAAAGGATTCGATTATAATTTTGCTTCAGGCGGTGGAAGAATGATTACAACTATGGATAGATACAATGCTGATTGGAGTATTGTTGAACGTGGCTGGAAAGCTCATACACTTGGTGAAGGCAGAAAATTCAAAAGTGCTAAAGAAGCAATTGAGACTTATTATAAAGAAAATGAAGAACAAATTGATCAGTATTGGGAGCCGTTTGTAATTGTTGACGATAACGATAAACCCGTAGGGACAATTGAAGATGGTGAAGCAGTTGTTATGTTTAATTTCAGAGGAGATAGAGCAATTGAAATTAGCCGTGCTTTTGAAGAGGAAAATTTTGATAAATTCAACAGAGTCCGTGTACCAAAAGTTTTCTATACCGGAATGATGGAGTATGATGGTGATTTACATATTCCTTCCAACTTTCTTGTAAATCCACCTAAGATTGATAGAAGTATCAGCGAATATATGTGTGCCGAAGGCTTAAACACTTTTGCAATTTCAGAAACTCAAAAATACGGACACGTAACATATTTTTGGAATGGAAATAAATCAGGTTATGTTTGTGAAGAACAAGAAACTTATGTAGAAATACCTTCCGATAAAATTGAGTTTGATAAAGCTCCAAGAATGAAAGCCGATGAAATTACCGATAAAACTATTGAGTTGTTAAAATCGGGTAAGTTCCAATTCGGAAGAATTAATTATCCTAACGGTGATATGGTTGGGCACACGGGAGTAATGGATGCTGTAATAAAATCAGTTGAAGCAGTTGATGAAGGTCTTGCAAAGCTTTTACCTGTCATTGATGAACTTGGTGGAATCGCTTTAATTACAGCTGATCATGGAAATGCCGATGAAATGTTTACAGTTAAGAACGGAATTAAAACACCAAAAACTTCCCACACATTAAATCCTGTTCCATTTATTATTTATGATCCTAATTTTAACGGTGAATATAAAATGGCTGATATAGATACTCCGGGCTTAACAAATATAGCCGGAACAATTCTAAATCTACTTGGTTATGAAAACGTTAAAGATTATGATCAATCTTTAATTGAGTTTAATAAATAAATTCTTTGAAGCTCAGATTAAAATTAATCTGAGCTTTTTTAAAGGTAGTGTAAACCTCTTTATTTTCATTTATACAAACTTTTTTATACTACAGAAAATGTTATTTGCGGCTTATAGATATTTATCTAAAAAATGTACTATGCCTATTAGAAGTTGGGCTGTTGTTCTATCACACTTTCTATTTATTTTAACGACAGATTTGAGGACCCAAAAATGTTTCAATAGTAGATATGAATTTATGTTTAATCAAATTCAGAAAAATCCTAGTAAATATCAGCGCAGTACATTCCAATTTATTAATCATGCATTTATACGAAAAGAAAATATTTATTTTACTTTTTATGAGCATAGTTATGGTACTTTATTTTGTAATAAGGTTTTGGAATTTGATTTAAGTCAAGGTAAAGTGAAACAAATTTATAATTTAATATTATAAGGATGGAAGTCAAATTGAATACGCAACGGGTTTCGCTATTTTTGATAGTACTTTAGTAGTTTGTGATTATAGCGAGCAAAACCTTATTGTGTATGATTTCTGATAGAAATAGAAAAAAGATTATAATAATTTTATTTTTGATTTTATTAAAAATTACGAATCTAAAATTAAAAGATAATTTTAAATGGATAATCAGATATTCCCTTAAAAGTAATTATATTGTAAAAAAAATATGAAACTAATAGATTTCATAAAAGAATACCCGGATTTGTTAAATTAAAATAGGCTCACCATCCAATGCGTTACTTATATTTAATATTTATTTTAATTCTGATTAAAGTTAATTACGCTCAAGTTGATAATGATTTTATAACATGATTCTACTAAAACAGTTGCAGATAATAGAGGATTTTTTAAACTAAAAATATCCTACACACCTAAAGCCATATTTAAAGCAAGTATGCTGGGATATGAATCTCAAATAAAAGAAATTTTAATTGAGAAAGATGAAAAAGAAATAGAATTATTTTTCCGACTAAAAGAAGAGCCAATTACAATTCAGTCTGTTACTGTTTATGGTGAAAAGTTTGAAAAAGAAAAACAATATAAAACATACGAATTACAAAGTGGTGATTTAAGACGCATTCCACAGGTTGGTGAGCCTGATGTTCTAAGAGCAGTACATGCTTTGCCCGGAGTAAGTGCTATGAGTGATTTTTCTACGCAGATATTTTTGCGTGGTGGAAATTTTGATGAAACTTTGATTAGTCTTGATGGTGTTCCTTTATACAATCCATATCATCTCGGAAGTTTTTTTAGTTTTCTTAATCCTGATATAGTAGATAAACTTACATTATATCCTTCTAATTATCCTAAAAAATATGGCGGATACACATCTGGAGCTTTAGAAATAAATACAAAACAAGGTAATTTTTCCAAAACTACGGGTAGTATGTCTTTAGGATTAATGTCTTCAAAGCTTTATTTGGAAACACCTATCAATAATAATATGTCATTTATTTTTTCTGCAAGAAGAACTTATTTTGATTTAATTGCTTCTATAGTAGATAAACTTACAACTGCAAAAAACGAGTTCCCATATCAATTTTATGATATTTACAGTAAGATAAACTATTTGATTGATAAAAATAATTTATTAGCGGTTGGTTTTATTCATACAAAAGATATATTTAATATGTATGATGAAAATTTTTATAAACATATGAAAGTTAAAGAAAATCCCAAATGGGGTAATACATCTTTGAATCTTAAATATTTACATATTTTTAATGATAATTTTAAGATTGATGCTCAAATATATTTTTCAAATTGTAGCTTTCTTGCTGAAGGGAGTGCTGTAAGTGAAAAAATTCCTAGTAAAACATTAATTGAAAATAAAATTTCAGATTATACCGGAACTTTAAATATTAATTACTCTTTTCTTGGAAATCAATTAGAATTTGGCTTACAGAAAAAGCATATTGATTTGAATTACAAGTGGAATATCGGAAAAAGTGAATTATCTTCTTTTGGATTTGATATTGAAGATACTTTTTTTGATTATGCACCACAGATTTTTTATTATAATAGAGAAGAAAATTTAATCAATTTTTATTTAAGTGATAAAATTACTCTTTCTAAAAAGCTAAATTTTAGTTTGGGTTTAAGGAATAGTTATTTTTTGAAGTTAAATGAAAATTTCTTTACACCTACTTTTAATATAAATTATGACATATCTAAAGATATATCTCTACAATTAAATTATGGAAAATATTTCCAAAATTTACATGTTAAAAAAGATAAAAATGCTCTATTTTTTGATCCCTTTTCAGTTTATTTTTTAACTGAAAGTAAAAAAAATACCCCTAATTCCACTAATATAAATTTTAATTTTACTTATAATAATTTTTTGTTCGGAAGTGTTTTTGAACTTACAGGTTATTATCATTGGAGGAATAATTTGATTTCTACTTATCCTACTTTTAGAAATCAATATCGGTTTGAGAATGGTCGGTCATTTGGATTGGAATTCTTAATTAAGAAAGAATTTAAGGATTTTTCGGGATGGATAAATTATACTATTTCCAGGACGGAAAAGGAAAATAGTGATTTTGCATATTATTCCAGAATTGATAGAACACATGTTTTAAAAATGATTTTAAATTATAAATTATCTGAACATTGGTTCTTTACTGCTTTTGGTATTTATGCAACGGGGCTTCCTTATACACCAATTTTAGGACAATATATAGGTGGGGGATCTTTGGAATATGATGAAGGTAATGGTGACTATTTTCATCTTTATCCTATTAACGGTCCTAAGAATTCACGCAGAACAGGTGATTATCATCGTATAGATATAGGTTTTAACGGTTCTTTTATTTGGGGTGATTTTTATGTAAAACCTTATTTGCAGATTTTGAATTTATATAATAGTCCGAATGAAATAGCCTATAGAAAATATACAACGGATTTGTCGGATTTGGAAAGAGGTTCAGTGATATTGCCTACATTTGGAATAACAATGGAATTTTAATATGAATAAAAAATCGAAAAGTATTATTTTTCTTTTATTTTTGGTTTTAGCCTGTGAACCAATTAATGATTTTGAGAATGATGAGTTTAGTAGGAGTATATTATTTAATTTAACTGTAAATCAAGATAAACAGTTTATTTATTATTATAAAACTATTGAAAACGAAAAAAAATTTCATGAATTATTAGATGGTGGAGTTGATAGTTCTTTTATAAAAGATGCAAATATATCAATAGTTTCTTCCAATTCTATTTTTGATAACTTTATTATTGAAAAATCATCAGCATTTATTGATCATAGATTTCATTATACAAATATAGAATCTTTTCATCCTAAACCTGATACAGATTATGAATTGAAGATAGTTGAAAATGGTAATATAATTACAGGCAAAACCAGAACACCTTCGGACTTTAATATTATTTATCCGAAAACTAACAGTAAGTTCAGTAAAAGCAATGATAAATTCATAGAGGTAAAATGGGGAAAATCTAAATCAGCATTTGGATATTTGATAAAAACAATAAGATCAAATAAAAATGAATATAGTTCAATGTTTATAACTCAGGATACAGTATTTAGTATTGATTTATCTTCCGATTATAGATACAAAAAAGGATCAAAATTAAATATAGAAATATATGCTTATGTTTTGGCTCTTCGGTACTTAAATCTGTTACTGTTAATATAGAAGAGTGAAGTTAATTTTCAGTCATTCTTGTCTGTTGGATTTTTATAATGAAAATATCCTTACATAAAATTTCGATGGTGATCACATAAATGCTGTTTTAGCTACTTTTTTATACTACAGAAAATGTTATTTTTAACTTACAAAAATTTATCTAAAAAAATGGACTATGCCTATTAGAAATTGGGCTGTTGTTTTATCACACTTTCTATTTATTTTAACGACAGATTTGAGGATATTTTTTAACCCTATTTTCCCATTCACACAAGATATTTTTCAGTCTCAGCTTTACGCCTTATCGATTTTCATCTAAATTCTAGTTCTAGTTGAACCATTACAGTCTAATTTATAGATTCATCTAATCTTCAATTTTTATGGCTTTCCAGTTAGTTTCTTTTATCCAATCATTAACAGCATATTTTAATAAATAACAATAAAAATAAAAAAAGGATAATAAAACATACAATATTACAGACTGTAGATATGAGTTATTTAAAAATATAAGTGTAAACAATAATGGTAAAAACACACTTAAATAAAAAAATATTAACCAACCATATTTTTTTTCTCTGTGCAAAAC